>Ga0315289_10007270_pt1 | contig 16150 bp, 10 predicted proteins | sample YL17G11_40_MG_FD_203452 | JGI IMG/M metagenome (GOLD analysis project Ga0315289, IMG submission 203452) | Sediment microbial communities from Yellowstone Lake, YNP, Wyoming, USA - YL17G11_40 | ecosystem: Environmental > Aquatic > Freshwater > Lake > Sediment | place: USA: Wyoming | collected... | reverse complement strand
TTTAGGCCCCGCGCGGCCGTGCGCCCGTACGGGCGCTACAGTCGGCAAGAGCGATTGCCACAACCGTAACTCGCATTACCGGGCGGCATGGCCGCCCCGCCGCCGGCTGCGCGAGGCTTGCTTGACCTCGGCGGCGGCGGGCGGTAGGGTAGCGCGGCCAAGGGAGACGGTTCTGTGAACGATACGCCCAGCGCCCGCATCGCCGGCGAACTGCGCCGCGACATCCTCTCGGGGCGACTGGCCCCCGGCGTGCGGCTGCCCACGGAGCGGCAACTGGCCGTCCGCTTCGGCATCTCATCGACAACCGTCAACAAGATCATGACCCTCCTGGAACGGGAGGGCCTGCTGGAGCGGCGCCGCGGCCTGGGGACCCACGTCCGGCCCGACCTGGCCCGCCGCGCCCTCGCCGTGGTCGCCGGGCCGCCCCACGCGCCGCCGGGGGCGGCCTTCTGGGCGGACCTGTTGCGGCTGGTTCTGGAATCGTCGGCCAAGCGCGAGGGCGGCGTCCGGTGCTACCTGGCGGCGGGCACGGCGCTCCTGGCCGAGACGCCCCTGGCGGCCGACGCCCGGGCAGGCCGGCTCTCGGGCGCGCTCGTCCTGGGCGCCGGCGAGGCGGCCGCCGCCGTTCTGGAGGATGCCGGGCTTCCTTTCGTGGACCTCGGCGCCTTCGGCTCCGGCCCGGCGGTGCGGATCGCGTGGCGCGAGGCGGCGCGGGACCTTGCGGCCGAGATGCTCCGTCGCGGCGCCTGGCCGCTGGCCGTGCAACTCCCGCCCGCCCAGGCGGGTGACGAGGTCGCCGCAGGCTGGCGCGAGGCGGTTGCCGCGGCGGGCCAGGCCGCGGACGAGAATCTTCTCGGACGCGCGATTGACGCCGACGGCATGGCCGGGTGGGCGTGGGCGCGCCAGGCGGCCGCCCGCGGCGCAAAAGGGTTCTTCCTGGCAGGCGAGAGGCCCGAGGCGGCCTTGGCGGCCCTGGCCGCGGCGCCCGGATCGCCCGGACAGGGCCCGGCGATTGCCGTCGGGTGCCTGGCCGGCCGCACGCCCGCCTTCGAGCGGAGTTTGGCGCGGCTGGAACTCGACCCGGCCCAGGTCGTCCAGGCGGGGTTTGAACTGCTGGCGGTCCTGGAGCGTGCGGCCCGCGAAGGGCGGCCCGTGCCGGCAGCCGATGCCGCGCGCCTCGTGCGGCCGCGGTTCATCGAAGGCGAGACCCTGCCCCGGCGCGGATGATCGCTGCTGCGCCCGTGCGGGGCGGTACTGCGTCAGTAACGGTTGGGCCGGGGATTATGTAGCGCGGGGCTTTCTGCCCCGCGCGGCCGTGCGCGGCCGTACGGCCGCGCTACAATCGGCAAGAGCGGTTACCACAACCGTAACTCAGAACGTGTGAAAAAATTAAAATTGCCGCCCGAGACCCCTGTTCTCAATAGCGCCACAGGGGGGCAGACGGGCGTTTTTCGCCTTGGCGGCAATTGTTTCACACGTTCTCACGCATTGCGCGGGGCGCAGGAAAAGTCTTGTCCCGGGCGCCCCCCGGTGGGAAAGTTGGAACCTGGAAGCGGCACCCGGCGTCTAATCGGGCGATGATTCCCCCTCGAATGTTCTGGACCTGGTAAGGAGAAGGTCAATGTCTAGCAAGCGATGGCTGGTGGCACTGGTGCTGGCGGCGGCAGCCCTGGCGGCCTTTGTGCAGCCGGCGGCGGCCAGGATCAAACTGGCGACCCTGCCGGTCCGCGAGCGGGTCGAGATCCAGCTCGAAAACGAGAACGCCACCCTCGTCGAAGAGGAACGCGTGGTGGCGCTCCTGAAGGGCACGAACCACATCGATTTCTCGTGGACCAACACGCAGATCGACAAGTGGACGATCCTCTTCAGGCCCCTGGTGCCCGGCGACACCGTCCGCGTCATCAACCAGTCGTATCCCCCGGGCGAAAACGCCCTGGTGTGGGAGGTCTTCGCCGACAACGCCGGCCCCGTGCGGGTGCGCATCTCGTACATCGTCGGCAACCTCCGCCGCAGTTTCAGTTACCGCGCGACGGCCGAGGCCGACGAGTCGGCCCTGACGCTGCGCCACTACATGAAGGTGGCCAACTTCTCCGGCGAGGAGTTCGGCACGGCCGGCGTCTACGCGGGCTTCGCGGGCGTCTTCCAGAAGGAAATGGGCCTCCAGGAGTCCAAGGAGGTCCTGGTGGCCAAGTTCGACAAGGTGCCCATCAAGAAGAAGTTCGTCTTCAACTGGCGCACCGGCCAGCCGGTCCCGGACGAGCCGAACCAGCGGTACGTGACGATGCAGTACGTCCTGAAGAACGAGAAGCCCCAGGGGGCCGCCGCCCCCGCCGCCGCCAAGGCCGGCGAGGCCGCGCCCGTCGTCCTCGGCTCGTACCCGCTGCCGTTCGGCAAGGTCAGGATCTTCCTCAAGGACGGCAAGGGCGGCGAGGCCTTCACCGGCGAGGACTGGGGCCAGTTCACCCCCATCGACGACGAGATGAAGATCTACCTGGGCCTGGCGCGCGACATCAAGGTCGAGCGCACCGTCAAGAAGAACGAGCGCAGCCCCATCCACGGCAACCTCTTCAACCAGGAAGTCATCGTCCAGTACAAAATGCAGAACTTTAAGAAAGAGGCCTGCCTCCTGGACATCGAAGAGGACATGAACCAACTGAGGAACGAGTTCTGCGGCGGGGCGAAGGACCGCGACGCCTCCTGGGAACTCCTCGGCCAGACCTCCGACAAGGGGCACGTCGAACGCAAGAGCGCCCAGAAGATCGAGATCCACCAGCCGCTGCCGGCCGGCCCGAAGGAGGCCGACAAGAAACCCGACTTTGGTCTCTTCCTCCTGCACGTCCTCTTTAAGAACGAGTGGTAAGGTTTTAAGCGAGCCTGCGGCGGGAGCCGCGGGGTATCCCCGAAATGAGGCGAACCATGAAACTCGCAACGCTATCGCTTATCGCACTTGTGCTGGTGGCCGGCGTGGCGCAGGCCCGGAACATCGACCTGGTGACGCTGCCGCCGCGCGACTCGGTGCAACTGACGATCTATAACTCCGAGGACCTGACGCTGGTGCGCGAGACGCGGTCGATCACCTTTAAGAAGGGCATCAACCGCCTGGAGTTCTCGTGGGCGAACACGCTCATCGACCCGACCAGTGCCTACTTCCGGCCGCTGGAGCAGGAGGACCAGATCGAGGTGCTGGACACGACGTACCCGCTGGACCGGCCGCAGGTGCTCATCTGGAACGTGGAATCGAAGTTCGAGGGCCAGGTGGCGGTGGAGGTGTCGTACTTCACCTCGGGCATTTCCTGGAGCGCCGACTACGTGATGATCACGGACGCGGGGGAGACGAAGGCGGCCCTGGACGGGTACGTGACGGTGGTCAATAACTCCGGCGAAGACTACGAGGGCGCCCAGGTGCGCCTGGTGGTGGGGACGATCAACCTCGTGGAGAAGATCCGCCAACTGGCGCAGCAGGGGCTTGTGCAACGGGACGAGGCCGACCGGCTTGAGAGGGCAGGGGTAGTTGCGACGAGACTCAAGAGCGACGTGGTGCGCGGGGCGGTCGTGACGGCCGAGTTGTATGATGACCGCCAGGCCGGCAGGGCGCCCGTGATCGTCAAGGAAGGCCTCTCGGAGTACTTTATCTTCACGGTGGGAGGGCAGCAGACCGTCAAGACCGGCTGGTCGCAGCGGATGGTGTCGTTCCGGACGCGTGACGTGCCGTTTGACGTCCTTTATCGCTACCGGCCGCACCAGTACGGCCCCGCGCCGGTGCGGTTTTTCATCCTGGCCAACGACCAGGAGCACAAGATGGGCGAGTCGCCGCTGCCGGACGGGGTCATCCGGGTGTTCCGCGAGAACGGGCGGGATGGGCTGTCGTTCTACACGGCGCAGTCCACGAAGTACATCCCCATCAAGGAGAAGATCGAACTCGCCGTGGGGAAGGACGACCAGATCGTGTACGAGCGGGTGGTGCTGGACCTGGGGCGCCAGAACTTCATCTACGATGAGGCGGTGCGCCCCGTGCCGCCGGTGGTGGGCTGGGACGAGACCCGCAAGTGGCAGGAGGAGATAAGGAACTACCGCGCCAAGCCGATCAAGATGGAGATCCGTCACGTGCTGCTGGGCGATGTGCAGTTCGGCATGGAGGGTGCGGCGGTGAAGTTGTACGACTTCCACACGCCGGAGTACGTGCTGACGCTTGCGGCGGGCGAGAAGCAGAAGTGGCTGTCGGAAGGGACGTTTCACCTGGGCGGGAACCAGAAGCAGAACCGCGTGCGGATGGCGGGTGAGTAAGCATTTAGCCGCCGCGCTTGCGCGGCGCTTTCAAAGCGAGGTAGCCCATGAAACACGCAATGCTTTCGCTCGTGGCGCTGGTGCTCGTGGCCGGCATGGCGCAGGCCCGGAACATCGACCTGGTGACGCTGCCGCCGCGGCAGACGGTGCAACTGACGATCTACAACTCCGAGGACCTGACCCTGGTCCGCGAGACGCGGTCGATCACGTTCAAGAAGGGCGTGAATCGCATCGAGTTCTCGTGGGCGAACACGCTCATCGACCCGACCAGCGCGTACTTCCGCCCGCTGGCGCAGGAAGACCAGATCGAGGTGCTGGACACGACGTTCCCGCTGGACCGGCCGCAGGTGCTCATCTGGAACGTGGAATCGAAGTTCGAAGGCCAGGTGGCGGTGGAGGTGTCGTACTTCACCTCGGGCATCTCCTGGAGCGCCGACTACGTGATGATCACGGACGCCGGGGAGACGAAGGCGGGTGTGGAAGGGTACGTGACGGTGGTGAACAACTCGGGGGAGGACTACGAGGGCGCCCAGGTGCGCCTGGTGGTGGGGACGATCAACCTGGTCGAGAAGATCGCACAACTGGCCCAAGGCGGCCGGCCGCCGACTACGGAGACGGCCCCCTCCGCCGGCGCCACGGGCCGCGCCATGCGGAAGGCCGTCGCGGAAGCCGAGCCCGGGACCGGCGGCGGCGCGTTCTTCGGCGCGGGCGACGCCAAGGCCCCCCCGAAGATCGTCAAGGAAGGCCTCTCCGAGTACTTTATCTTCACGGTGGGAGGGCAGCAGACCGTCAAGACCGGCTGGTCGCAGCGGATGGTGAGTTTCCGGTCGCGCGACGTGCCGTTCGAGATTCTCTATCGCTATCGCCCGCACCAGTACGGCCCCGCGCCGGTGCGGTTCTTCATCCTGGCCAACGATGCGGAGCACAAGATGGGCGAGTCGCCGCTGCCGGACGGCATCATCCGGGTGTTCCGGGAGAACGGCCGCGACGGCCTCTCGTTCTACACGGCGCAGTCCACGAAGTACATCCCCATCAAGGAGAAGATCGAACTCAACGTGGGGAAGGACGACCAGATCGTGTACGAGCGGGTGGTGCTGGACCTGGGGCGCCAGAACTTCATCTATGATGAGACCGTGCGCCCCGTGCCGCCGGTGGTGGGCTGGGACGAGATGCGGAAGTGGCAGGAGGAGATTCGGAACTACCGCGCGAAATCGATCAAGATGGAGATCCGTCACGTGCTGCCGGGCGATGTGGAGTTCGGCATGGAGGGGGCGGCGGTGAAGTTGTACGACTTCCACACGCCGGAGTACGTGCTGACGCTCGCGGCGGGCCAGAAGCAGAAGTGGCTGTCGGAAGGGACGTTCCACCTGGGCCGCAGCCAGAAGCAGAACCGCGTGCGCCTCTCCGGCCAATAGTCCGAGCCCGGCCGGGTGGCATGCCTACGCGGTCGTTCGCCCGCCCCGGCGGGCAGGCTGTGGGCATGTTTGCCGGCGCGGCGCATGAGCATGCCCAGCGGACAGCGTGCTGGGCATGCCACCCCGCAAGGGTACCATTGCTTCGTCTTTCGCGCGCTTGACTCCGGCCGCGCGCCCGCCTAGACTACCCGCTTCACCGGCATCGCTTCTCTGCGCCAAGGAACCGGCCATGGACCTCTTCAAGTACCGCCAGGGGCAACTCTACTGCGAGGACGTGGCGGTGGCCGACGTGGCCCGGCGCTTCGGCACGCCGCTGTACCTCTACAGCGCGGGGACCCTGCGGCAGCACTACGGGCGGCTGGCGGCGGCGTTTGCTCCGCTCAGGCCCCTCATCTGCTACTCCGTGAAGGTGTGCTCGAACATCCACATCCTGCACCTGCTGGCCGAAGAGGGCAGCGGGTTCGACATCGTCAGCGGCGGGGAACTCTACCGCGTCCTGGCGGCCGGGGGCGACCCGGCCACGTGCTGCTACGCGGGCGTCGGCAAGACCGACGCCGAGATCCGCCTGGCCCTCGAAAAGGGCATCCGCCTCTTCAACGTCGAGAGCGAGGCGGAACTGGAAAACCTCGTCGCCCTGGCCGCCCGCGCGGGCAAGCGGCCCCGCGCGGCCCTGCGCGTCAACCCCGACGTCGAGTCCCAGACGCACCGCCACGTCACCACCGGCAAGAAGGAAACCAAGTTCGGCGTGGACCTGGAGCGGGCCGGGCGGGTGTTCCGCGCCTTTGCCGCCTCGCCCGGGGCGACGCACGTGGACCTCTCGGCCGTCCACATCCACATTGGGTCGCAGATCACGACGGTGGAGCCGTACGTCCAGGCGGTGACGAAGGTCCTTGCCTTGGTGAAAAGGCTGCGTGCGGCGGGCCTGGCGGTGTCGGCCCTCGACATCGGCGGCGGGTTTGCCGCCGACTACGAGACCGGCGACGCCCTCGATGCCGGCGCCTTCGCGCGGGCCCTCGTGCCGCTTTTGGAGGGCGCGGGCCTGGAGATCATCATGGAGCCCGGCCGCTTCATCGCCGGCAACTCGGCCATCCTGGTGACGCAGGTCCAGTACCTCAAGGAGGGCGGCGACCGGAAGTTCGTCATCGTCGACAGCGGCATGCATCACCTCATCCGGCCCGCCCTGTACGGGTCGTACCACCACATCTGGCCGGTGGCGCCGGGCGAGACGTTCGAGCCCCGCCAGCGCACGCGCGACGAGGTGTTCCAGGGCGTCCAACTCGTGGACGTGGTCGGGCCCATCTGCGAGTCGACGGATTTCCTGGCGCGAGACCGGCACCTGCCGCCCGTGGCGCGGGGGGACCTCTTGGCCGTCTTCAGCGCCGGGGCCTACGCCATGGCGATGGCGAGCGAGTACAACTCGTTCCCGCGCCCGGCCGAGGTGCTGGTCGAGGGGTCCGCCGCCCGCCTCATCCGCCGCCGCGGCACGTACGAAGACCTCGTTGCGCCGGAGAAGGACGTTTGACCTTCCCGAGCCCGCCGCGGGCCTGTCCGCCGAGCCTGCTCCGCCGAAGCAGCCGCTTCGGCTGCGAAGGCCGGAAGCCTCGGCGAAGGCGGGAGCGGCGGGTTGCGTGAACCGGCCGCCGCATTCAATCTCCCAGAACGCAGAGGACGCGGAGAAAGATTTTCTGTTATTAGGAAAATAATGTATTTCTGTTTTTCTCTGCGTTCTCTGCGCCCTCTGCGTTGAGCCGAACGTCCGGCAGCCCCGGTAGCGGCTACTTGCCGGGCGCCGGCGGCAGGATCACCTCGAACTCGCCCGGCCCGTCGTGCGCCAGGCGCACCTCGGCCGTGGCCTTGCGGCGGCCCTGGTGCACGGCGATGCGATAGGTGCCGAAGAAGCCGCGGACGGCGATCCGGCCGTCGGTGCCCGTGCGGCCGGCCGCATCGGTCCGCCACAGGCGGTTGATGAGCCGGTCCAGCGTGCGGTAAGCGGGTTTCGGCGAAAGGTCGGCCCGCACCAGGCCGGCCGGGGCGTTCTTCCAGGCGAACCGGTCCGAGAGGTCCCACCACGTGATGCTCGCCACCTGGGGATGCGCAAAGGCCGCCGTGTAGAAGTGGCGCACGGCCTCGGCCTGCTCGGCCTCGTCCTCGGGGCCGCCCAGGATGGCCGCCTGTGTCACGTGGACGGGCAGGCCGGCCGCGGCGGCGGCATCGAGCGTCTTGCGCACGAGGTCCGCCGGCCACACGCCGTCGTACTGGGCCGCCGCGACGGCGACGCCGTCCAGGCGGGCGCCCGCGCTGCGGATCCGCTGCGCGGCCTCGGCCAGCGGCTCCGCCTTGCCGCCGCCGATGAGCAGGCCGCCGCGCGGCTTGGCCTGGGCCGCCCACCGCAGCGCATCGGCCGGCTCGATCGTCACGCCCGCCAGGCGCGGCGACGGCGACGGACGCTCGACCACGTCCCACAGGTCCGCCGCCTCCCGGTAACGCTCGATCACCTGCCGCACGTGCAACTCCACGGCCCCGGCGACGTCGGCGGCGGGCAGTTCCTCGACCCACCGGGGCACCGTCTCGCCCCAGACGAGCGGGTGCAGGCGCACCTGGATGCGTCGCTCGCGGCACCAGCGGGCGGCGGCGTCGGACGGCTCGAAGTCCGGACGCCCGCGGTACTTCTCCAGCACCGACCAGTAAACCGGAACGACCGCCAGGTTGAACACGTTGCGGAACTGCCGCTCGTACAGGCCGTTCTTCTTCTCGTCGTCCCAGCGGCGGAAGGCGAAGAGGTTGCAGCCGAACAGGAACTCGTGGGCCGTCTGGACGATCTCCACGTCGGCCGCCTCCACGGGCGAGCCCTCGGCGTCAACGACCCGCAGGGTCATGTCGCGCTGGCGGAAGTTGCGGATGTCGTTCTCGAATCGCGCGGCCAGGATGCGCTCGTTCTCGATGCGGGCGGCCAGCGCCCTAGTCTCGGCCAGGAGCCCGGCCACCTGGTTGACGGCAGCGGCGGCCTCGCGGCGTCGCGGCGCCTCGCCGCCCAGGACCTCCCAGACGCGGTGGCCGCGGGCCAGGGTCCCCGTCAGCCGCTCCGTCTCCTCGGCCAGGACTTCCGAGAGGCCCCTGGCCGCCTCGACGGCCCCTCTCTGGGCTTCGCGCCCGGCGTCGGGGTCCCACTCGTCGCGCCCGGCCTCCTCCCAGAACGCGGCCATGGACTCGAAGAACCGCAGGCCCTGGGCCCGGGCGCCCTCGTACTCGGCAAAGGTGACGTACCCCTCGGGCGCCTGGGCGATGCGCGAGAAGGCGGCCTCGAGTTCCTTCTGCAACCCGGCGATCTCGCGGGCCAGGTGCGAGGCGATCTCCGCCCGCTCGCCCACCGTCAGCGCCTCGTCCAGCCGGCACGCCCGGGCCAGCGGCTCCGGCACGGCCGCCTGCTGCCGCACTTCCAGCGGCTGGTCCTTCTCGTCGGCCACGCGCACGCTGACGGCCCACGCCCCCCCGTAGTTAATCACGCGGACGAGCATCCGGTGCCAGCCCTTGCCGAGGCGCACCTTGACGCGGTCCTGGTCGGCCGTCCAGCCGCGGCGGGTATCGTTGGAGTGGACCGTGCGGCCGTCGATCTCCACCCGCACGGCGTCGTCGCTGCCGATGCGCAGCGTGTACGTGCCCTCGGCGGCCGTCTCGAAGAACGTGTGGAGCAGCGCCGTGCCGGCGGGCGGCTGGGCGTACAGGGCGCGGATGTCCAGGCGGCCCTCCGGCTCGGCCTGCACCGGCAGCCACACGCGGCCCAGGGCGAAGAGGCCTGGGTACGCCGCAAAGTCTGCCCCCAGGTCGGGCTTGTCGAGTTTCGTGCCTTCCAGGGGGCCGCCGATGACCCAGTCGCGGATGAAGCCGCCCGTCCCGCGGGCCGCGCACGGCGCCGCTGCGGCGAGCGCGAGCAGCACCGCCGCCACACCGCCGGCCAGGTTGCGCAGGCTATCTCTCATGTGGCCTTTTTCCCGCCTGCCTGCCGGCAGGCAGGCGTGGAGGGGAGGCGTCAGGTTAATTAAACCCCGGCCGGATGCAAAAGTGGCGAACAGGCCCGGCCACAGGGTGTGCCGGAAACTTCTGGCACACCCGCACGGCGGGGCGTCCCCTGTTGACAAAGAATGGGTCTACCATCAAGATGCCAGGCGGAACGTGACGGCGTTGAACCCGGGGATGCTACCCGGGTTTTCCTGGCCGCGGTTTCCCAGAGGTGCGACTCTCGTGCAAGAAGGAGTCCGGCATGTCCAATCACGGTACGGGTGGCGGCAGGTGTTCTTCGGGGTGTTGCGGCGGCGGGGCGGCGGGTTCTTTGGCGCTCAGCCGTCGAGGGTTCATTGCAGCCACGGCGGCACTGGCTTCGCAACTGGCCGGGCTGGAGGGCGTCTCGCACCTCGCGGCCGCGGAGCCTGAGGCCGGCAGTAAGCCCCCGGCCGGCAAGCAGGGCGCCGCCGTGCGGGTCGCGTTTCTGTATCCTCCCTCGAAAACCTTCGCCGACAAGCCCGATGGCTGGTGGAGTTGGCCGGGCAACGACTTCGATGCCGAGGGCCGCCAGAGGCAGTACACCGAGGCCCTCCGGAAGATGGAGAAGGCGCTCGGCCTGAAACTGGAGATCGACCCGCAGCCGCTCGGCGCCGACGCCGACGCCCAGCGCCTGGCCGGGGAGGTCAAGGCCAACCGGCCGGATGGCCTTTTGCTGGTCGTCTTCTACAATAAAAGCCTGGCCCACGCCGACGTGATTCTGAAGGCGGCCGCCGAGGCGGCCGTCCCGACCGTTCTGTACGTCGGCCTGGGCGTCCATCACGGCAGCGTAAGCGGATACCGCCGTCCCGGGGTCTACTTCATTCAGGCGCTCGAGGACCTCGATGCGATCGAGTACGGCCTGCGGATGATCAACGCCCGCAAGGTCATGAGCCAGATGCGCCTGCTGAGCATCAACGAGGCCAAGGAGCCGCGCGAGGGCCGCGAGGCGTTCTTCGGCATTGCGGTCCGCGTCGTTCCGTTCGCCCGCTATGCCGAGGAGTTCGGCAAGGCGGCCCTCGGCGACGACGCCAGGGCGTTTATCGCCCGCTTCACCGGCGGCGCCAGGGAGCAGCGCGGCATAACGCCCGAGGCGCTGGAGAACGCCGCGCGGGCGCACCTGGCGCTCAAGAAACTCCTGGCCGACGAGCAGGCCGACGGCCTGACCATGAACTGCCTGCGCCGGGGGATGCTCAAGCCGTGCATGAGTTTTTCGGCGCTCAACAGCCAGTTGATCCCCGCGGCCTGCGAGAACGACCTTGCGGCCGCCTACACGCAGTTGCTGGGGCAACTGCTGACCGGCCGCCCCGGGTTCCAGCACAACCCGTGCTACGACACCGAGCGGAACCAGTACTACGCATCGCACTGCACGTGCGCGACGAAGATGTACGGCCCCGACGGCCCGGACCTGCCGTACCTGCTGCGCCGCTTCGCCCACACCAACGAGGGCAGTTGCGCCATCCAGGTCTTCTGGAAGGAGGGCGACCCTGTCGCCGTGCTCCGGTATTACCCGGGCAAGGAGCCGGCGCTCGACGTGTACGCGGGCCGGGTGGCGGGGTCGCACGCGATGCCGCCCGCGGGCGGATGCACCACGAACGTGGCGCTCCAGATCACCGACCGCCCCGATGCCTGCCTGGTGCGGGGCCATCACAACCTGGTGTTCTGCGGCGACTTCGCCCGGCGGTTCCGCCTCTTCGCCCAGTTGCACAAGATGCGCCTGGCCGAGACGGGCTTCAAGTACCCCGAGGCCGTGGACCCGGTGTGACGGCATCGGAAAAGGCTTCCAGGGCGGTTTCCTCTGGGACAGACTGCCAGCGCCTGGCGTAGAGCGCCAGGGCGGCACCCCCGGCCGCCTGGGCCTTCAAATTGTGGATAACTTTTCCGGACGCCATTTTGCGCCTCCAAAACGCGCTTTTTTACCCTTCCGGAAGGCAAAAACGGCCCTGGCGCTAGCGCCAGAGGGGGTGACCCCCCAAAATGTTAAGATGGGCATGACGAATTGCGCGCTTTTTTGATGCCTTTTTGACGGAAAACGTCGCCTTTTTGACCGATTTTGACTCGAATTTGATGGTTTTTAACATGGACGCATGGGCATACGCCGTTGTGGATAACTTGTTGCGAAAAAGCAACGTCGGGGAACTCTCCGTTCTTTCACCGCCGAGACCGCCCGCCACGGCGGGTAAACTCCGAACGCAGAGGAAGGATTGGGCGAGAAACGGCGAACGGCGGGGCGGGAACCCGCCTTCGTTCCGGTGCTACTCTGCGAAGCAGCGCTTCGCTGCGAAGCACGAGCAAGCCGGAACTACGGCGGGCGTGCCCGCCATAGGCTTGCCGACGGCGGGCAGGCCGGGGAACGGGCAAAATCCCACGGCACTTGGAACCTGGAACTTGGAACTTGGAACTGCCGTTGCACAGCGGGCGGTGCGGAACCCGTGGGAGCGATTGTGTCTCAACACACCCGCCCCCAAGGGGCGGAGGAATCGCCGGGAATAGTACTACAGCGCAACTCAGTTCTTTGCGCGGTGGGTCTCCTGACCCACCGCGCGAAAAGCGGTGTTCTCGGCCGCGCCAGAGGGTCCTGCGCGGCGGGTCGGGAGACCCGCCGCGCTAAGTTGCGCTGTAGTAATAGGCGTGCTTTCGTCGGCCCAGGAACCTCCTTCGCCCCGCCGGGGCGAAAAAGAGGGAAAAAAACCCGACCCCTTTTCCCTCATCCGCTTTCCACGGGTTCCTCATCGGGCCGGTTTGCGGCCGCGCCGCTCCACCCGCGGCTACACTCCGCCGCCCCGTTGGGGCTGCCACCCGTCGATGCGTGCCATGGCCGCAGCCTACCGCCGCCGCCCAGTACGGGCGGGCGTACTGGCCCACAGGGCAGTGTCAGGCAATAAATGGTATTGGGTGTCCCCCGAAATCCCCCCGGGTTTCCCAGTGACCTGATCTCGCCCGTTAGTTTCATCTGACGATCGTTGCGAGCAAGGGCATTCGGGCCGCCGAAAAGTGTGCAGCACGGGGAATTATGATCTATGTGGCGCGGATTGATGTGATGATCTTGCCCACCAGGTCATAAAAGCCGGGAAAGAGGAGCAGCCCAGCCTCGGCATCCTCTGCCGAGACACTTTCGTCCGTGGGATGACCGCTTTCGTTTCGCAGTCCGCGGGCGTGATCGAAGATGGCGGAAAGTTTGCGGTCCAATGCGTTGCCCAACTCTTGTGGCAACTTCTTCTCTCCTTTGAGATGCAGTAGGGCGTCCCTTACTTCATCGAACAAGCCTGAAATAAAAACCCTCTTCTTAAACTTGTCTGCGATCCTGCCCGACCACGGGTTATAGTGGGCTTCGAATATGGCCTCAGCAAGAATCAAGACCAGCCTTTCACACGCGCAGCCGAGCATCACGGCCGACGAGCGATTTAGTCCGCAACTCCAGGCCTCGACTGCCTCACATAGGTAGGACAAAGCCACCTCATCCGGCTGCTCAACGCGCCGGCGAACCGCAGCCAGGTACTTGCTGGAGTTGTGCGGAGCCAACTCTTTCTTCTCCAGGAGTTGACGTCCTCGATCCGTCAAGAGTAAGTGGGGCATCTTGAACGTAAGAACATGTAAAGCATCTCCTGGCACGGCTACCGCCCCGATCCGTGCCAAGCGCCAAAAGTATTCAAGGATAGCCGGACCGTCTATCTCAACGCACTCCGATTTAGCCCTAGAAGCTACACCGTTGAACAGGTTGTGCACGCTGTCTTCATTGCCGGCGAGCAGTGCCTCATCAACCATTTGATAAAGGCGGTCACGCGCTTTCTCGTCGCTCATGGTTCAACTCCATAGTGCAAAATTAGATTTTCATCACATTTAAGTGATGCATGCAAAGAGGCCGAGATGTCTCCGGTAAAGGGTGCATGTCCGCATATCTCTGCGGCCCCCACGGGGCGGCCACCACTGCCTACCGCGGCGCCGGTCCGGGTGAAGCTGGGGACTGGTGGTCAGGATTCTGCTTTGTTGATCCCGGCAGCCGCTCGATCAAGGCGCGGAGTTTTTCCGCTAGGGCCTGGTCCAGTCGTTGCAGGGCCTGGTAGGCGCGAAGGGCCTCGGCGCGGTTGCCCATCGCCAGGTAGGCCCGGCCGAGTTGGTAGTGCGCCACGGGGTCGTCGGGTTCCAGCCGGATGGCTGTCTTCAATGCCTCGACCGCCTCTCCGTGGCTCCCAATTTTAATGCATGCGATCCCCAGAAATCGGTGCGCTATGGCGAAGTCCGGCATGATGCGGATCACTGCCTTGCAGAACTCAGCCTGCACAGGAGGGCGGTCCGAGAGGACCGCCACCACGATAACAACGAACTGTCCAATCTTGGCCGTAGCATCCAAGTCGGCGGCTATCTTGAAGCACCGTGCTGCATCATCGTACTGGTGTAACCCTATGTAGATCTCGGTTAGGGAAGTATAATTATCGGGATTGCGGGGTTCGAGACGGATGGCTGTCTTTAGGGCGTCGACCGCCTGGCTGTAGCGCCCCGTTTCGCCGTACGCTTCACCAAGAGCGCGGTATGAAATGGCCGCATCTGGTTTCAGGAGAATTGCCGTATCATAATGTTCGACCGCTTGGGCATAATGACCCATCCCGGCATAGCACCGGCCGAGATTGTGGTACGCCTCGAAGAAGTCCGGTTTCAGGCGGATCGCCGTCTTGTAGGCCTCGACCGCAAGTTCGTGATTCCCGAGTTGACCGTAGAGATATCCGAGGGCGAACCAGACGAACGGGTTGTCCGGTTGCCGGTTTCTGAGCCCGGTGAGGATTTCGACGGCGTCGCTCCATCGCTTCTCGCCAATGGCCGCGTACGCCGCTTGTAGTTCCCGCGTCGCCGCCCGGTCGAGGGGCTTTCCTCCGGCGCTTGCCAGCGGGGCCGGTTTGCCGGCCGCCGCCTTGGCGAGGAGCGTCCGCAGGGCGGCGGCGGGGACCGCAAAGTTCAGGCCCTGGGCATCGGCCAGGAAGGCCGTGACCACGCCGACGACGCGGCCTTGGTCATCCACGAGAGGCCCGCCGCTTGAGCCGGGACTGACGGCCGCCGTCGTCTGAATGGCGAGGACTTCGCCGCTCTCTTTGCGGATGCCGCTGACCAGGCCCTCCGAAAGCGAGTTCGTCAGGCCCTTGGGATTGCCGATGGCATAGACGCGGCTTCCGACCGGCGGGGCAGCGGCGGGGGCCACCTCCAGGCAAGGCAGGCCCGTGCCGTTGACTTTCAGGAGGGCCAGGTCCTGGTCCGGGTCGAGCGCCAGGACGCCGTCCACGAACAGGGTGCTGCCGTCGGCGCGAAGGACGGTCGCAAACTCCGCCCGCCGGACGACGTGGTGATTTGTCACCAGAAGGCCTTCGGCCGTCACAAAGAAGCCGGACCCTAAACCGGTCTCCTTGAACTGCCGGTCCCGCACGACCACGCGAACCACGGCCGGGGATACCCGGTTGAAGACCTGCTCGGCCGAGAGGCCCGCTTTCCCGGAATCTTTGCTGGGTTGCGTTTGGGCCGCAACCAGAACTGGCAGCATCCCGAACATGCCCAGCCCAACGACGGAGAGTAGAATTCGATGTGCATGCATATTTCACCCCCTTTGGTTCCGAGAGTCCCGCTGGTTTTCGGATCGACCCCTGGGCGGGAATCACTTTTGTGCCTTTATGCTATCGGTTGGCGTGAATCATTGCAAGCCCCGTCCAGGTTGTTCGCCCGTTCGGCTACGGGCGCGCCGGGCGGCTCTTGGCGCTCCGACGCCCCTGGCGGGGCTGGAAAATGAAGCGCGGCGGTTCTCTGAACCGCCGCGCCGATACACATGAAGTGCCCGGCGCGGCGGGTCAGGAGACCCGCCGCGCAAAGGGGTAGTGTATCCACGCGATCTTAAAACGCTCTACAGCGCAGTTGTCCCTCCGGGGCAGGGATCGCGTCGGCCCGTGGCTAGAGGGGTTTGAGTGGCCTGCGCTGCGCGGTGCCTTTACTCAGTCACTCAGGCACTTGCGTTAAGCGTAGAGCGCCAGGGCGGCGATCTTGGCGGCGAGGCGCGCGGCGGCGAAGTCGCTCGCGGGGTCGCTGCCGGCCGCCAGTTCCACCACGTCCGCCCCGACGACCTTGTGACGCCGGAACACTTCCTCCAGCAGCCGCATCGTGGGCCACCAGGCCAGGCCGCCGGGCTCGGGCGTTCCGGTGGTGCGGATGACGCCGGGGTCCAGGCCGTCGACGTCGAACGAGACGTACACCGGGCCGCGGAGCGACGCCACGACGCGCGACATTCCCTTGTCGCCGGCGGCACAGTCGCGGGCCCAGAAGATGGGCAGTTTCTTTGCCCGGGCGAACTGGAGTTCCTCGCGGCAGGCGTTGCGGATGCCCACGTGCACCGTCCGGTGCCCGTCCTCGACGCAGCGGCGCATGACGCACGCGTGGCTGTA
>Ga0315289_10007269_pt1 | contig 16153 bp, 22 predicted proteins | sample YL17G11_40_MG_FD_203452 | JGI IMG/M metagenome (GOLD analysis project Ga0315289, IMG submission 203452) | Sediment microbial communities from Yellowstone Lake, YNP, Wyoming, USA - YL17G11_40 | ecosystem: Environmental > Aquatic > Freshwater > Lake > Sediment | place: USA: Wyoming | collected... | reverse complement strand
AGCGTGGACGCCCTCCAGGGCCACCTTGCCGCCAACGGCGCCGCGCCCTACCCGGCGAGCAAAGCCGCGAAGCTGCTCGCGGGATTGGACGACGTCGAGGGCCTCTTGAGCAAGGGGCAGTGAAAAAATCCTTTTTTTTTCTCGTTCCCTTTTCTGTCTGTTTTCATGATGATTCAGTCCATGTCAAAGGCATAAAAACATACGAGCAACCTCTTTCTTTCTCTGAGAGAGCGCCCGCGGGGTTGATTGGGGCAAACGAAACGCTGCTGGGAAACGGAAAAAAGAGAGGGCGACCACTTGGCTTGATGTCGAGGGAGTTCTTCTTTTCACTTTTTTTTCATTTCTCCAGTCTCTTGCTCTAGTTCGGGTTCTGGCCACTTTCGAGGGTAGGGGCGTCCTCTCGCTTCGCATCTTGCCCCATGGCGCTCCGTAGGATCCTCTCCTCGCGCCTGGCGTCGGCTCTGAGCGCAGGGCTAGGGGGGAGCCTGTTAGAGAGCGACGTTGTTGCCCGAGCATCATCGGCGATGATTGTGTCGTCGTCGTCCAGCTCGTTCTCGACGTCTCCTGCCCTGCCGCCAAGGGAGGTCCTCGAGTTCGACGTCGTGATCGTCGGTGGGGGTCCCGCTGGCCTCGCTGCAGCGCTGAGGCTCAAGCAGGTAACGATGACGAGGGGGTGGAGAGCGGGGGGAGAACGTTTTCTATCTCGATCAAAACTTCTTCTCTCTCAACCTCTCTCGACCTCTCTCTCTCTCTCTCATCTCGCCTCTCCTACCCCCCAAAAAAATAACAGCGCGCCTCCTCCTCGAACGTCGATCTCTCCGTCGCCGTCCTCGAGAAGGGCGCTGCCATCGGAGCACACACTCTCTCCGGAGCCGCGGTCGACCCGCGCTCCCTCGTCGAGCTCCTCGGCGAAGACTGGGCCACGGCCGACGCCGACGCCCGCGCCGCCTCGGGCGTCGCCGTCGGCGCCGACCGCTTCTTCTACCTTTCCGAAAAGTCGAGCTGGAGGCTCCCGACGCCGCCGCAGATGAGCAACAAAAAGTGCAAGGGCAGGGTGCTTTCTCTGGGAGAGCTGGTGCGATACTTGGGGAAGAAAGCGGAGGAGGCCGGCGTCGAAGTCTTGCCGGGATTCGCCGCCTCGGCGCTCCTGCTCGAGGAGGACCGGAGCTGCGGCAAAGACTCCAAAAGGGCCGTCGCGGGAGTCATCACCGGGGACGTGGGAATCGCCAAGGACGGTGTCTCGCACCGCCGCGGGCTCTCGCGCGGCGTCGAGGTCAGGGCCAGGGCGACGCTGCTCGCCGAGGGGGCGCGGGGCTCCCTCACCCAACAGGCCGAGAAAGAGTTCAAGCTGCGGGAGCAGGGAGGAGGCAGCGGCGGGGTCGGCGCCGAGCCGCAGACGTATGCCCTGGGCCTGAAAGAGGTCTGGTCCGTCTCGCCGGAGAGACACTCCCCGGGGACCGCGTGGCACACCGTGGGGTTCCCTCTGCCGTCGGACACCTACGGCGGGGGGTTCCTCTACCACATGGGCGAGGAGGAGCGGGAGGGCGAAGGAGAGGGAAGCGGGAGCGAGAGTGGAGAGGAAGGCGAGGGTGGCGCAGCTCGCGGTGACGCCGCCTCCCCCGCCGCCGCAGACGCGGAAAGGGCGTCTCCTCCTCCTGCTGCGACGGCGAAGCCGTGCCGCGTCTCGCTGGGGCTCGTCGTCGGCCTGGACTACAAGGACCCGACGCTCAACCCTTACCAGGCAAGCTTATTTCGAGGAGGAAGAGCGAAAGCGGGAGAAAAAGACTCGAACAAAAAAAGAAACGAAACTCACTCTCTTTCCGCCGTCCCTCCCTCGCTCCCTCCCTCCCTCCCTCCCTCAACTTTCTTTTTCCTTCCCCCCTGTCCAAATCCGCGCAGGAGTTCCAGCGCTTCAAGTCCCACCCAAAAATCCGCGAGCTCCTCGAGGGGGGGACCTGCCGCTCCTACGGCGCACGGACGCTCAACGAGGGAGGCTGGCAGTCGCTGCCGCGGCTCGACTTCCCCGGCGGGGCGCTTCTCGGCTGCGCCGCCGGGACGCTCGTCGTGCCCCGAATCAAGGGGGTCCACACAGCGATCGCCTCCGGGATCCAGGCAGCCGAGGTCGTTTTTGACGCTCTTCAAAAAGACGACGGTCTGGCGCGGGAGGCCGAGGAGAGGCGGCGGCAGAAAGCAGCGGCGCCTGCCGAGAAGGGAGAGGTAGGGCGAGAGGAGGAGCTCTTCTCCGGCGACGAAGAGGAGGCCGGAGAGGGCGACGAGGACCTCTCGGAGCCGTACGTCCGCCCGTCGCTCGACCTCTCCGACTACGACAGGGTCCTGCGGGAGTCGTGGGTTGGGCGGGAGCTCGAGGAGGCGAGGAACATCAGGCCGGGGTGAGGGTTTTTCTCTCTTTCTTCGCTCTCTCGCGAGTTTATTTTTTGGTTCCGGTCCACAGTTTCCTTGCTTCTCTCTCTCGTCGTGTTTTTCTCACCCCACGAAAAAAAAAAAAAAACGTTCTCTCTCCCTCTCTGCCCGTCCTCCTCCACAGATTCCACCTCGGACTCTGGCCCGGGATGATCGCCGCGGCCCTAGACACCTTCCTCTTCCGCGGCAGGGCCCCCTGGACGCTGCGCCACGGCCTCCCGGAGGGCGGCGACCGCGGCGCGACGAGGCCTCTCCCCGCCCTCCCCGCTCCCCGCTCCTCCGAACCGCCCACCCGCGTGCCTCGGTACCCCCCGCCGGACAACGAGGTCACCTTCGCGCTCTCCGAGTCCCTCTCCCGCTCGGGCGTCGACCACGACCACGACCAGCCCTCTCACCTGAAGCTCAGAAACGCCAAGGCGGCGAGCGCCGTGAGCGCGGCGATCTTCGGCGGCCCCGAGGCGCGGTACTGCCCCGCCGGCGTCTACGAGTTCGTCGACCGCAGGCTGGGCCCGGCCGCGCCGGCGCTCGCCGACCCTTGGGCGATCGCGCGGGCGGGCAGGGAGGGCGAGGCGGCGCTGCGGATCAGCGCTCAGAACTGCCTACACTGCAAGGCGTGCGACATCAAGGAGCCCGCGGGGAACATCGTGTGGACCGTGCCCGAGGGAGGGGGCGGGCCCAACTACACCGAGCTGTAACAAAAAAGGAACGGGGAAAAGAGAAACAACGGCGGCGGCGGCGGCCGCCGCCACCTGCCGCCGCTTTCTCTCCTCTCCTCTCACCACTTTCCTCAAAGATAGTTTGAAAAAAATAGGCTTTTTTTCTTCTCCTTTCACTCAATCTTTATCTCCTCCGCTCTTCCGTGTTTATATACACGCTCGACACGCACTCCAACCGTCCCTTGGTCGCCTCCGACCCACTTTCGCCTCCCTCGCTCGCGCAGAGAGAGAGTAAAGGAGAGAACGGACGCGACGCCAGCAACAAAGCAGCCATTGAAAATCCTATTTTTTTGCTCGACACACAGCCATGTCCCCGCTCCGCCTGCGCGGGCTCCAGCATGTTTCGCTCTGCGTGGAGGACGTCGGTGCCTCGGCCCGCTTCTACAGCGACGTTCTGGGCTTCACGGAGATCAAGAGGCCGTCTTCCTTCGACTTTGATGGGTGCTGGTAAGTCCAGGCAGTTTCACAGTCGAGCGCAGGCGGCGACGCAGCAAATGTGTTTTTTTTTCTCCAACTTGACTTTTTTTCGAGACCGGCGTTCGTGGCCAAGGGGACCTTTTTTGCCCTCTTTCTTCGAACGCATGCGCACTTTGAGTTTGCACGCATGAGAGCGAAAAGGAGGAAAATAGAGCGCTTGAAAACGCCAAGACTGAGCCCGTTTTCTTCTCGATGAAGAGCCAGCGGAGAGGTCGCCGCGCTCTTTGTTTTCTTTTCGACCTCGACGCCCTCCGCTCTCTCACCTCACCGAGTCCCCCCTTCTCCTCCCTCACCCTCTCCCCAAAAAACACAACGCCAGGCTCTTCGGCTACGGCCTCGGCATTCACCTGATCCAGGGCGAGCCCGTGCAGAGGCCGAGCAAGATCAACCCGCGAGGGGACCACCTGAGCTTCCAGGTGAGGAGGGAGAGAGAGGAAGGAGGGGCGCCGCCGCCGCCGCCGAGAGCTTTGAGTTTTTTCGTTTTGGGCATGCCCCTTGTTTTTTTCATGTGGTGCCTTCTTTTGCCCTTCCCAGCTCCCTCCCTCCCCCTCTCGCGCGCCTCTGACCCTGAATTCCGAGTACGCGTCCTCTTAGTTGCGCCCTAGAGAAAAGGCACTCCAAGGAACGACCCGCGGACTGCAGAATTAAAAGCAGGCAAAGAAGATAAAAGAGCTGACGCTCTCGCACGACTAGACGTTCCGCGCGCGAGAGAGAGAGAGAGGCTCGTCGCCCTTATTTACATTCTCACTCTCCTCTTTTCCAAAACTCAAAAAAAAAAAAAAAAAGGCCGACGACCTCGACGCGGTCCAGGAGCAGCTCGACGACATCGGCATCACCTGGGTCCGCGAGACGGTGGTCGAGGGCGGGGTGCTCGTCACTCAGGTGAGAAGCAGCTCAGAACCTTTTTCTTCCCCTTCCTCTCGTGCCCTCCTCTCTTCGACCTCGATCTCGACCTCTCAGGGTTTTTTTCTTCTCCTCATCTCTATTTCCCTCTTTTTATTTCGATCAAAATCCGACGCAGATCTTCCTCCACGACCCGGACCACAACATGGTCGAAATCTGCAACTGCGGCCTCATTCCCGTCGTGCCCGTCCAGGAGGGGAGGTCGGCGCTCCTGTCCAAGCGCTCGTCGATCGACATGGGCCAGCACGCGCGCGCCTCGGTGGCGGCCAAGCTCGTCCCCGGCGCCGCGTCGGTCCCGGCGCCGCCCGCTTCGCACGCCACCGCCCAGGTGGCCGTCTGCGGGCTCGCGGGGTGCTTTCCGGCTCGCCCGCCGCCGCTCTCGGTCCCCGAGGGCATCCCCTGCTGCGGGAGCGGAGCTTTTGCTTCGACAGCGCCGGCGGCGACCGCCGTTGCCGCCGACTGCACCTCTTCTGGCGCCGCTTCCGCCGCCGCCGCTTCCGCCGCGCTGCCCTCCTTCACCCCGCACGGGTTCGTCCACAGGAGCGACGACGGCACAGTGGCGGGAAGCTCCCCGCACCTCCCCGGCGTCCGCTCAAGGCCCTCTCTGGCGGGCGCAGGGAACGGGAACGACTTTGCGGGGTGCTTTGACATCGCCCGGCCCCCCCTGAGCGACTCGTCTTTCCTGTCACCCAGGGGAGACAAGAGCAGGACCTGGCTCCAGCAGCAGCAGCAGGAACAGCGACAGCAGAACGGAGGGGAGGACGAGATGTTGGGCGTGAGGACGGCGCAGGCGCAGGCGGAAGCAGGCATATCCTCCCCTCAGCCTCCGATGGTTTCGGTCGCGGCTGGAGGTGGCGGCGAAAGAAGCCGAGGCGGAGGCCGGGGATGAATTATCTTCAAAAACTTCTTCTCTTTGTCCATTTTATTTTCCATGGCATATCCCGTCACGTCTTACCATCGTCCCTTGAACTGTACCCTTGCGGATCCCGTGCCCGTTTCCGCAGTGTCGCGCGTGCTTTTTGGTTTCATCGTCCGTTGCCGGTGTTGCGTTCTTTGCAGAGAGAAAGAGGGAAGAGAGAGTTTATTTACTGTTTTTTCTTTTTTCAGCCTGTATCTTTTTCCGGCTCTGTTCTGAACTTTCAAAATTGTATCTGGGGGGGGGGGGGGGATCTGCCGCGGTTGTCACATCACACTTTGGGAGCGGGAGAGGGAGGGAGAAGAGTTTTTTCCACACAGAAAGAGAGATTTCAACAGAAAACAAAAAGTGCAAAAAAAAGAAAAAAACTCCACCTCGACCTTGTCCTTCTTTTCTTTCTCTTTTACATCCAGCCTCTCTTTCGCTCTCTCGATTCTCCATTCACTCCTCTTCTCCCTTCCTGTGAATTGCGGCGACGAGCCACGAACCCTTCCTCCTTCCCATCTGGCAGCGCTCAAGAGAAAAGACGAGCGTCGCAGAGGGAGGGGAAGCCTCGCCGCTGCTGCTTCCCGTCGCTGCCGCCGCCGTCTCGACCTCGACCCTCACCGGCTCGACTCCGCTCCCGTCGCCCCCGTCGAGCACTCCCGCTACTCTCGCCCCGGGCCTCAAGAGCTCCGGGAACGCTGTTGTTGAGAGGTGTTGGGTTGCGATTTGGCGTGTTCGTCGTGAGCGGAGAGAATTGAGAGAGAGAGAGAGAGAGAGAGAGAGAGAGAGAGAGAGAGAGAGAGAGAGAGAGAGAGAGAGAGAGAGAGATGGAAGAAAGAGAAAAACTTTGCAGAAAAGAGAAAGCAACCTTACTCGTCCTGAACTTTCCGACAAAGTGGTCCTCGTGGTACAAGCTCGCGCTCTTGCCGCAGAAGTAGCGAGACATCTCCAGGGCGCCGGAATCGCGGCTGAAGAGGTAGGCTAGTGTATTTTTTTGTTTTCGGGAAGAGTTTTTTTTTGTAGAGGGGAGCCTTTGTTCGTCCCTCGACGTTCGAGAAAAGCAAAGAAAAAAAAGGGGGGATCAAACTCACCGGTCTGTACGCCGTGCCCCTGCCACGGGCTGTCGTCGTTCTCCAGAGCCCTGAGCTGTATCTCGACGGCCTCCGTCGCAGAGAGCGAAGGGGCGGGTGCGGCGACCGGGTCGTCGGTGTTTTGCGGGCTGTGGCGCGGCGGCGAAGAGGCCGAAGCGCCGCCGGCGTGGTCGAGGGCAAGGACGGGGGCGGGGTTCCTCCTGCGGTGCCCATGCAGCGAACGCGACGACTTCTTGGTGAGTTTTCCTTGAGCCACAAATTCGATCGCAGCGCGTGGAATTTTGTCGTATGTAGGAACCCCAGCATTGGTTCGACTCGAAAGAGGCGAGGCGGCCGTCGCCCGCGGGCAGAAAGAAGTTGGCGACATGGAGATCGGCTCTCGAAGAAGTCAAACTCGAGTCTGAGGCAGCAATCTATTTTTTTCTCCGTTCGTCGTCGCCCGGCGTCGAAGAGAAAAAAACAGAACGAAAACTGCTCTGTTCCTTATAAAGGCGCGCACAGCTGCGTCCCTTCGTCTGTAGCCCAGCACTCGCGCACGCTCTTCCTGCTCTCGCATCGCTTCTGGAGAGCGCCGCTAGAGACCAGGGCGACAACGGAAACTGCGGTTGGTTTAGTTTTTTCAATCATGTCGCCGCCGCCGTCGCTGCCCCCTCCTCCGCCCCTGCTCAGCGCATCGGCGCTCGCCTCGGCGCGCCTCGGGGGCAAGCTCACGGCGGACCTCGTGATGCGCTCGCCGCAGTACATGAACTGCCTGGGAGACTACGAGATCGACCTGCGAGGTAAGAAAGTAGAAAGGAGAACTTGATTGATGGGATCGAAAGACTTTGCCGACGACTTCTTCTTCGGAACCGCATCTCACCGTTGTTCTTTTCCTCTTTCCTCCTGATGAAACCAATCGCAGGGAGCAAGATAGAGGTGATCGAGAATCTGGGCGTGACAAAGGTTCGTACGAGGGGGGACACAAACGAGGGGGAGAGCAGAAGAGTTTTTTCGTCCCGTTTTTCGATCGCCGCTTGCCTTTTCGCTCACCGACTCCTCCCTTCGACCTCCTCTTCCGCGAACACCCAAAAACCCAATAACAGAACCAGTTCGACTCGATCGACCTCTCCGACAATGGCGTCCTCACCCTCGACGGCCTCCCGCGCCTCCCTCGCCTCGGCACGCTCCTCCTCTCCAACAACCGAATCTCCCGAATCGGCCCGGACCTGGAGCAATTCGCGCCCAACCTCTCGACGCTTGTGCTGACGAACAACGCCTTGAGGAACCTCGCCGACCTCGACGCCCTGGCCTCGCTCCCCAAGCTGGAGCGCCTGTCGTGCGTGGACAACGTCGTGGCGAAGAAGCCGCTGTACCGGTAAGGGAGGAAGAGGAGAAGGAGAGGACGGAGAGAGAGTTGGAGAGGGGAGGGAAGAGAGGAGCAAAGGAGAAAGAGTAGGTGTTTTTCACTCGTCTCTTTCGTTCTTTCACGAACCTCGAGAGGCCACTCGCTTTCGCTCGCGCTTCCTCTCCGCATTTCACACACACACACACACACGCACACACAATAAATACCGTTCCCGCAGCCAATACGCCGTCCACAAGCTCAGGCACCTGCGAGTGCTCGACTTCGCGAAAGTCAAGCCGGGTGAGCGCGAGGCCGCAGACAGGGCCTTTGCCGAGGCCGAGGGCGGCGCCGCCGCGGCCGCTGCGAGGACTTTCGAGCCCGGCGATGCCGTCGGGGCCGCAGGTCCCTCCTCTTCGGGCGCGGGGGCGGCAGGGGCGGCCGCGGGCGGGGCGAAGGCGCCGCCGTCGGCGGCCAAGCTCGCGGCGCTGCGGGCCGCGCTCGAAGGGGCAGCGACGCTCGAGGAGGTCGCCGAGATCGAGGCGCAGCTCGCGCAGGGAGGAGCAAATGGAGGGCCGGGGGATACAGAAGGTCAGAAAGACATGGATCAGGGATGAAGACGGCGAAAGCGAGAGAGAGAGAGAGAGAAAGAGAGAGAGAGATTTGTCTGGGTTCGAGAGTTGTAAGCACTTGCAGGTTTTTTTTCTTCGGAGTCTTGAGTGTTTTGTGTCATTTTCGATGAGGCCTTTGACGGCAACGGCGCCGCAGCTAGATGAAGAACCGTCGTGTTCGTCCTCGTCCTCTTCTGCTTTCCGCCTCCCGCCCGCCCCGATGATGCCGCGAGAACAGCGTTGCGCTTCCCTCTCCGCCCCTGCGCTCGGCGACCTCGCCTCGCGCCTCGACGGGCTGTCCCACCCCGACGTCGAGCGCATCGCCGCCAACGGCGTCCGGCTTTCGCCAACAAAGTACGCGCGCCCCGCGTGGATGATCAGCCGAGGGGACCCCAGGGCCGACCGCGGCGCGGGGAGGCCGAACGTCGAGGTGCCCTTTGCGTCAGAGCCCGGCGCGCTGAGGGAGTTTCTGTGGGGTGAGTTCAAAGGGGGTGACGTGCAAGAAAAGGTCATGCCTTTCAAGAGAAGGGAAGTCGCGACGTCGAAAACCCGAATCTCAACCTCGTTTTCCCTCTCACCCAAAAACGCGCATCAGGCCTCATACACGGCTTCGGCGACCTCGCCGCGATCGTCAAAGGCGCAGTCACCTGCGACCGAACCGTGCTCGACAAGCTGCCCTACAGGGACCAGGCCTCGCCGAGGCCGGGAGGCGCCGTCGACCCGGAGAAGCTGGAGGGCATCCTCGACGCGCAGGCGCGCGGCCTCTTCTGCGAGCGGGGGCGAGCAGCAGCCTCCGCGAACGCGGAGGCGACGTCGCGGTCCCCTCCCGCCCCCGCGGCGACCCCCGAGCAGCCGACCGGCAGCTCCCCCTCCTTCTGGGGCCGTCGGTGGAGCCTCCTCCCCCTGCCGCTGCCGCCGAGCTCGGCCGCGGTCTCTACCTGGTCGCTGCCCGGCGAGGCCGAGGCCGAGGCGCAGAGGCACCGGCTCGCGCCCGGGGCGAGGAGGGAGTCCGCGGGGGAGGGGCTCGCGCTGATCGCGGCGCTCAACGTGGCGCTGCTGTACGCCGGGTCGCGGGCGCCGACTGGGTAGGAGGGAAGGGAGAGAGAGAGAAAGGGAGGAAGGAGAGGGAGCGGAGAGGACGTTTTGAAGGAAGTATTTTGTTTTTTGCTTGCACTGAAAAAAAAACTGAATTGGTTTTTCGTTTGTTTGTTTGTTTTTGGTGAGTTATTATTGCGTGCCGTGTGGTTTGAAAGTGAGAGGGGAGTGGGCGACGCGGGTCTGCCTCGGCGGTGAGGGGTGGGTGGGTGGGGGGGGGTCAAAGGAAAAAGTTCAAAAGATCGACGACGGCAGCCGGTGACGGTGGTCGAAGAAGAAAAAAAACATTCGAAAAGAACTCCCTCGCTCGTTTCTCTCTCAAGGTCGCTCCGTGTGCGTTTATCTCTCTTGCTCTCGCTCTCTCTCCTTTCTCTCACTCTGATCAATTAATGGGGCTCGCAAAGTTTAAGAATTCGAGGAACAAACATCGGGTGCGTGGGGGGGCGGGGGGGGGAGGGAGGGAATGCAGAAAAGAAAAAAGTATGTCATGATTTTTTTTTAATTTTCTTCTTCTTCAGAGCAACGACTGCCTCACGGCCGTGCGCTCTGGCTTCCGCCGTCGCCTCCCCGGGGATCCGCATCCGGCGGACAGCGTCGGGGATCTGCCCCTGTCTGCGGCGGCGGCGGCGGCGAACGAGGAGCTGCCGTTGCCGATCCCGTACCCACCGCCGAGGAGGGAGCCGCTGGCCCTCGCGGGCGCTGAGACGACAGCGGCGGCGGCAGCAACTCCGGCGCCCCCGGCTCCCGCCGGCGAGGATGGGACGATGCAGCGGCTCGTGGCGTTCGCCACAGAAACAACGGGAGAGGCCAGAAGAGAGGCTGCGACGGGGAAGGAGGGGAGGAAGGGCGCCGGGGAGCCGGGCGCAGCGGCGGCGGGGAGGGCGGCGCGCGGAGAGGGGAGGGCCGCAGACGCGGCAAACAGCCTCGGCGGCGGGAGGGGCGCCGCCGCCACAGCGGCGTTTGTGCTCCCCGACCGGTCGAGAGCGCCGCTCCCCGCGGAGAAGAACAGCGCCGGCATGCCCGCGGGCGGCCTGACCCCCCCGAGGCGAGAGAGCTGCTGCGGCTGCTGCTGATGCTGCTGCTGTTGCTGCTGCTGCATCTGCTGCGCCTGCTGCTGCTGTTGCTGCTGCTGCATCTGCTGCGCCTGCTGCTGTTGCTGCTGCATCTGCTGCTGCCCTTGCTGATAGAGCCTCGCCGCGGCGACCGCGCCAAGGCTTCCGAGGCTCGTCTGGCTCCCGGTGCGGTCGAGCGGCGTCGACCTGTAAAAGTCTCCGCCGCTGCCGCCGCAGTTGTTGTTCGCGGCCGCGGCGGCGGCGGAGTCGCCCAGGCCCTCCGCGGCGCGGAGAGGAGGCGGAGGTCGAGGTCGAGGCTGCTGCTGCTGCTGCTCCGCCCCTTCGTCCCGCCTCGAGGACTCGCCGCCGCTGCCCGCCCCTCCGCCGCTTCCCGCTCCTCCCCTCCCCCCGCTTTCTCTTCCGTCCCACGTCGAGGAAGACGCCGGGGCTGCCCGCAGGCGCGGCGGCGGGGCCAGCAGAGCGCTGAAGCGGTTTGCCGACGCAAAGGCGGAGCTCTGCCCTCCTCCTCCGCTCCCTCCGCCGCCATTTCCGCCGCCGCTGCCGCCGCTTCCTCCTTCGGCCGCAGGCGCGGCCACCGCGGCGCCGGCCAGGGCGCGGGCGACGGCGACGGCGTGCGAGGTCGAAGGGGCGTCGTGGTTGTAGGTCGAGCCGTTGTTGTTGTTGTTGTTGTTCTGAGGAGGCGAGGTCCGCTTCCTCTCCGGGTTCGGATAGGCCTCCTCGTCGTCGCCGCTGGTGCCGCCGCGCTTCATGGGCAGGTTTCCGCCGTCGCTCGAGTAGCTGTTTTTTTTGTATGGGGGGGGTTGCGTTGTTGATTCTTGGCGGTGAGTTTTTTTTGGAGAGAGGAACAAAAGAGAGCAGCCGCCAAGGTCGCTTAGCTGTAAAAAAACAAAAAAAAATCCTCGTCGAGGTCTCTCGAGAGCAATCGAAGCAAAAAAGAGAACTCCGACACCAACTTTCGCGCCCTCCTCCTGCCGCCGACCAGGCCTCTCTCGGCCCCTGCACCGCGCCGAATCGAAGGTCTTGTTAACTCCAAACGCACCGTTTTCCGTTTTTCCGCTTTCGCTTGACCTTCATGCCGTTGGCGCCGTCGGCGTCATTCAGACTTTCTCGCTTTCGCGGCTTGCTGCTGCCCGCATTTGCCACCGCGGCGGACAAAGGGTTTCCGTTTCCTCCGCCATCGCTCGGGCGCCGAGCGGCGGCAGCGGCCTTTGCTCCGGGGAAGTATCTGTGTTTTTGTTTGCATAGTTTTGGAGCGATCGTGCCGGAGCTTCGTGTGAGAGGATGGGATTGGAAAGAGAAAGAGGAAGAGGAGGGGCAGCGCCGGAAGGCGAGAGGCAGTGCTGGAAGGGGAGGGACGAGGAGAGGAGGGGCGCAGCGACGCGAGACGACATCGACCCATTGGTTTGCTTCGATCGAGGCAGCAGACCCTCCTCTCCTTTGCCCTTCTCTCGCTCTCGCCCTCTCTCCGGCCTCTCTCTCCCTCTTCTCGCATCAAACAAGGAGCAAAAAAACCGCACCCTTCGAGGTTGGCCTTAACTAGGAAGCGGGACCCGCACGCGTTGCAGAGCACGGGCTTGTCGGGGGGGCCCTTGCGCCAACAACACGATACCGACGTGAGGCAGTGGCGGCACGGCCCGCCGAGCCTAGCCACGGCGGGGCCCTTGGCGCTGTTTGGCGGGGCTGTTGGGTCGCCGCCGCGCATGTTGGTGATATTTTTTCTTCCCTCTCTGTTTAAAGGAGGAGAAGAATGAGCGGAGAAGCGAGGCCTCGGGAGCGACGAAGCATGCAGCTAGCTTTTTTTCTTTTCGTTCGATTGGATTTGTGACAGCTTCGTTGTCCAAGGTTTTTTTTTCCTTTCGTTTTTCGTTTTTCGTTTTTTCACGCGCTTTTTCACTCGGCTCTTTCCTCCACCATGGCCACCGCCGCGGCCGCAGCCGCACCAGCCGCATCTGCCGCATCTGCCGCAGAAGTCGCATCAGCAGCAGCCACGACAACGACAGGACAAGGCGGCATCCCCATCAGGGGCCTCGCGGGAGCCGGCAGCGGCCCCTTTCTCTTCCTCGCGGCGTGCTTCGTCGCAGCCTCGGCCGCGACCTCGGCCGCCCGCGCCGCGGCCCTGGCGAGCCCGTCGACCCTGTCCCCGGTTGGAGGCGGCGCGTCGAGCACGTGGTCGGGCACGGCCTTGGAAGCGTGGGCGATGACGTCCCGCATCGACGGGCCGCGCTCCTCGACCTCCTCCTCCTCCTCCTCCCTGTGTTCTTTCTCCTCGCCGCCGCCTCCGCTGCCGCCCTCTGCCTTGCGCTTCTTCTGCCTCCCCTGCTTCTTCCCGCCGGGCGGCCGCAGCGCCTGGTCGATCTCGAACCTCCACCGCTTTCCTCCGGGCTCCCCGTGGAACAGCCCCAGCAAGGGAGCCGCGAGCGTCCGCGCCGAGGGGCGCCGCCTCGTCTCGCTCCCTCTCCCGCGCCGCGCCGCGGCGTCGGCGTTGGCGAGCGCCGAGTCGCAGTAGTCGGCGTAGAGCCGCAAGACCTCCCTCCTGCTCCGAGCTCCGTTTCGCGCCTCGCCCCAGAGCTCGACGTCTGCTCCACCCAAAACGGACCAGGGGGAGTGGTACGCTGCTCGGCCGATCATGGCCCCCTCGAGCAGGAGGGCGGAGGAGTTCTCCGGGGGAGGAGGAGGAGGAGGAGGACGGGAGGAAGCAGAAGGCGCCGCCGCCGCTCTCTCCTCTCCGCCGTCGCCGTCTGCAGCAGCAGCAGCAGCAGCAGCAGCGGCGGCGGCGGCGGCGGCAGCGGCAGCGGCAGGGGCCCCCCTCGCCCCCCCCGCCTCCGCCTCCTCCCCGGCCTCCCCCTCCGCGGCCCGCGCGACGCTCCCAAAATCGTGCAGCAGCGCGTCCCTGGCGGCAGCGGTCGACTCGAGCCCGCCGTTGAGCGTGAACCTGAGGCCGGGGAAGTCCCTCCGGAGCGCGAAGACCCAGCCGTGCCGCAGCGGCGGCACCGACCGGTTCTGCGCGGGGGACAGCCCCTGCAGGTGGCACTTGCGCGCGTGGACTACGAAGTGCGAGACCTGCCCCCGCGAGGAGACGACGCGGACGAAGTCGCAGAGGGCCGCGTAGGAGTCGAGGTCGTCGACGCCGAGGCGGCACTTGACCGTGACGTCGATCGGCCGCGGCGGGCGGTAGGAGGCCGAGGCCGCCGCGACCGCCTCGGCCTCCGCCTCTCCTCCCGGGCCGCCTCTCGCGATCGCCTCGCGCCTCCCGCCTCCCCATCCGCCGACCTCGCGCATCGCCGCCCCGGCCTCCCCGCGAGCCTCGACCGCCCTCACGGCCTCCCGCATCGCCCGGCAGGCCTCGGCGACGCGGCCCGGCTCCCGCATCAGCGACGCGCCGAAGCAGCCCGCGCCGGCCACCCTGTCGCTCGGGCACCCGCAGTTGAGGTTGATCTCGTCGTAGCCGTACCGCGCCGCCACGGCGGCCGCGGCGGCGAGCTTCGCCGGGTCGCTGCCCCCCAGCTGGCAGACGACGGGCCTCTGCGACTCCGGGAACTCGAGGAAGCGCCCCGCGTCCGCGCTGTGCAGCAGCGCCGCGTCGACGACCATCTCCGTGTAGAGCCAGCTCCGCCTGCTGAGCAGACGGGCCAGGGAGCGGAAGTGGACGTCCGTCCAGTCCATCATCGGGGCGACGGCGAGGAGCGGGGCGTCTGGCCGGGGCGGGGGGGGGAGCTTCTTGCCGGGGGGGCGGGGGGCGGCGGCAGCCTCGGCGGCGGCGGCCGGGGCGGGCGGGGGCGCCGCCGGCGCCGGCGCCGCCGGAGGAGGGGGCGCGGCGGCGGCCCTGCCGGCCTCCTCCTCGCCGGCATTGGTTGTGTTTGCGTCGCCATTCGCTCCCGTTTCCGCCCGTTCCGCGTCGACCTCTTTGCCGACGACAGCGGGCACCATGGTCGTTGGTGGCCTGGAGGGATGAAATCCAATCAAAGAGCTCCCCAGAGGGGCCCCCGCGACGCAGCAGATGCTGCTGCTGCCGCTTCGCCGCAGCAGAGCGGCGACGGCTGCCCTTGAAAAGGGAAGGATTGCGGCGTGCGGCTGCCTCGGGAGCTGCCGTTGTGCGCGCTTGGCGTGGGTGAAAGTTGTAGCGAAAAGAGTATTCTTCTGACTGAGCTGCTGCCGAGCTCTCGGCTGCATCAAGGAGCGGCAAGAGAGGACAGCGCGGAGAAAAAAGGGAGGGGAAAGCTAGTCGAGAGAGAAAAAGTAAAAAAACTGTTTTCGTTCCCGACGAGCTCAGCCTACTCCGAGCACAAAACGATCAACGGAGCTAACGAAAGACCATCGACGCAGCGTTCGGAGCTCGCACGCCTTCTGATTTTCTGTTGAGAGAGCGCGCGCGCGAGAAAGAGAGAGAACGCTCGCCTCAAGAGCTCTAAAGCTTGGGATACACCGAGATATGACGATGGAGCAAGAGCAGCAGCGGCGGAGAGGCGGCGGCGATGACGACGAGAGGAACGACCGACGGCCCACGGGAGGCACCGCCGACGCCGACGGCGCTCCTCCTCGACCCCGACCTCCCCCGACCTCTACTTCCCTCCACCGCGCCCTCCCCTCCGACCCTAATCTTGCGGCGCGAGTGCAGTCCGTCCCGGACTCTGCGGCGGAGGAAGTCAAGAGAATCTTGCTGGCTGAGGCGGAGAGGGAAGACGAAAACGGCGAAACGTCTGCCCTCGTCCGGGAGTTCCTCTCGAGCCCGAACGCCGACGCCACCATTAACCAGTTCCTCCGCGCCGTCGGGGGCAAGGACGCGAGGGCTGCGGTGGCTAGGCTTCTCTCGACGCTGAAGTGGAGGAAGGAGGCAAACCCGGGGGAAAGGAGCTGCGAGGAGTGCAAGAAGGTGCGTTTTTTATTTTCATTCTTTTTTCTTTTTTCGGGTCGAGACGTTGAATGAAACCAAGAAAAAGCTCACTCGTCCCCCTCCCTCGGTCTTTCTCGATCTCTACCGATTAAATAACTATCAGGACCCGCGGAGCCACTACATGCATGTGTACGAGTTCGTTCTTTTTGAGAGAGAGAAAAAGAAAGAGGAGGAGGCAAAAGCGAAAGGAAACAAAACGAATAAAACTCACTCCCTGACCAAGCTTTCAACAAAAAACAAATAACGCAGCTGCGGCGCCGACGCTCTGGGCCGCCCCGTCATCTACTCGGTTCTCTCCCTGGCCCGCGGCTCGCGCGACGTCTCCAGCAACACGCAGCACATGACGAGCGTCTTCGAGGGGGCGATCAGGATGATGGAGCATCAGAAACTGAGGAGGAGCGGGACGAGCTCGGCGTCGCTCGCGGGGAGCGAGGGCGGAAGCGGCGCTTTCCCTTCGTCCTCTTCCGCTCCGCCGTCTCCGGTCCCATCCGCCTCTTCCTCCGAGGGGAATAATAACAGCAACGGCGGTGAAGCAGCGCTGGTTGCGGAGCAGTGGATCTGGGTCTCCGACATGCACGGCTTCGTGAGTTTTTTTTTTCTCCATCTTTTTTTCTTCCTTCAAAACACGAAAAAAAAAGCTCAAGTCTTTTCCT
>Ga0315289_10007267_pt1 | contig 16154 bp, 9 predicted proteins | sample YL17G11_40_MG_FD_203452 | JGI IMG/M metagenome (GOLD analysis project Ga0315289, IMG submission 203452) | Sediment microbial communities from Yellowstone Lake, YNP, Wyoming, USA - YL17G11_40 | ecosystem: Environmental > Aquatic > Freshwater > Lake > Sediment | place: USA: Wyoming | collected... | reverse complement strand
GCGGCATGTTCCATGCAGCCTGCCAGTCTCTGGGCGTGCAGGCTGAATACCACGAGGAAGATGGCGGCCATGATTGGTTCTTTTGGGATGGGCAGATCCGGCGTTTCCTGGCTGCCGTTTTAGGTCCGCTTCCAACACAGTAAGGGGAGGATTCACATCGAAAATCAATTGACGATCCGATTCTTCGTCGGGCACGAACGGGAGGGCACATACCTCACCCTCCCGTTCAGCATGCCCCCGGATACCGAGTCGTTCGCTCTCACCTACCGGTATGAACGCCATCACGAAAGCGAGGTGGAGAATGGGGGTTTTATTCCACGGCAGGAGATCAATATCATTGATCTGGGGCTCATCTCTCCCGATGGCAACCAGGTGGGAGCCTCCGGTTCGGACAAGACCGAGATCCAGATCAGCGAGACGCGTGCCACCCCCGGTTACCGGCCCTGCCCGCTGGTCCCTGGTGAATGGCAGATCATTCTCGGGGCTTACAAGGTGGCGCCGGCCGGTGTGACGGTTCTCTATGAGATTACATTCACTCCGAAGCGCTTGCGTCTTTTCAAGGGCGATCTGCACACCCACACCCTGGCATCGGATGGCGTCCTTGCTATTGAGGAATTCGCCCGGCACGCTCTGCGGCACGGATTGGATTTTCTTGCCATCACGGACCACAACCAGATGGTTTCGGCGGATTCATTGCCCCAACTGGCGGAATTTACGCTGATCCCCGGAATCGAATGGACCCACTATCAGGGACACGCCACTTTCCTGGGAGTGGACAAGCCCTACGATGAACCTTTTCTCGCCAACACTCCGCAGGAAGTGCAGGCCCGTTTCTACTCAGCCCGTTCGCGCCGCGCCCTCATCACCATAAGCCATCCTTTCGACGAAATTTGCCCATTCCTATTCGACATGAATTCACTTCCCTTTGATTGCCTCGAAATCTGGAACGGTCCAATGCGGGAATCCAACCTGCGCACAGTGGGATTGTGGCAAAGCATGCTCGTCGCCGGGAAAAAAGTTCCAATATGTGGCGGGAGCGATTATCACCGCGACCAGCTCTTCTTATTCCCTGGCGGCCCCACCACATGTGTTTATGCCATGTCCGCCAGCCCGGCGGATATCCTTTCCGGATTGGAACAGGGACATGCGTACATTACCTACGCCCCCAATGGTCCCACACTGGAGATGACCGCCGGAGACGCCATCCCGGGCGATAGTGTGCCATTTTCCAGGGTTAGGGAGATTCAAATTACCGCCAGCGGTTTGCTGGCCGGGGATGTCCTCCAGGTGGTCACCGCACAAGGGTGTGCACCCATCCTGAAAGCGGAAACTGCCGGAACCATGCGGGGGACATACACTATGGATGCTGCGGGCTTTGCCCGGGTCGAGATCCTGCGCAGCTTCGTGCCAGGGTTGCCTCTGCTGCCCGCGTTGATCTCAAACCCGATCTATTTCGACGCGGAATAGTACTGCCGGCATCCTGAAAGCTGAAGCCTTGGGATATTTGCCTTATCCCACCCGCCTCACCTTCTCAGCCCTCAGCAGCGGCTCGCCGCGTGCGGCATCCATCTCCATCACACCGCTCACCAGCAGCGGCTCGGACGAGTGAATAAAACCGCGCGCCTGGCGGTAAACATCCGGGAACAGCACCACGTCCAGCATCCCCGCCAGGTCTTCCAGCGTCAGGAACATCATCGGCTCGCCGCGGGCGGTGCGGCTGCGATGCCCGCTCTGGCGCAGACCTGCCACCGTCACCCGCTGCCCCAACCGCCCGGCCGCTTCGACTGTCGTGATGGCCCCGGCGGCAGAGAGCTTGTCTGCTGCCAGCTCAAGTGGGTGCGCGTCCAGGCTGACACCCAATAGCTCCTGCTGGGCAGCTACCCTCTGCTCCAGCGTCCAGTCCTCCCCGCCCGAATCACCCCACTCGAACAAGGTCGGCTGTCCTGCCTGCCATCCCCTACCCTGCAAGCGACGCAGCATGGCCGGGATCGTTCCCAATCCCTCCAATGCCCCGACGCGTGCCAGGTTTTCGGCCTCCTGCAGCCGCGGGTCAGCGCGGGCCAGGAAGTCCTCCAGCGAACGGAAAGGCCGGCCGTGAATGATGCGCTCATTGGTGCGCCCGCTTAGGTCCCGCACTTGATCCAGCCCCATGAAGAGTGCTTTCTGCCCCACAGGAAGATTTGCGACCACAAAATTGCGTCCCGAATAATTGACGTGCGGCGGGCGGACGGTCAAGCCCAGGCGGCGCGCCTCGCCCAGGTAGACCCGCTGGCTGTAGTAGCCGCCCCAGTTGGCAAGCACGGCTGCCATAAACTCGCCCGGGAAGTGCGTCTTGCACCAGGCTGATCGCCAGGCCACCTTTGCGTAAGAAGCCGCGTGCGCCTTGGGGAAGCCGTACCCGGCGAAGGCTGCCATCATCTCCCACACCCGCTCGCCGGTCTCCGGCGGTACGCCGCTCCTGGCCTGCGCCTCGCCGATGAACTTTTGCTTCAACAGTTGCATCTGCTTACCAGGATCGAAGTGGCTCATCGCCCTTCTCAGCAGGTCGGCCTCGGCCAGGCTGAAGCCAGCCAGCTCGTGAGCGATGCGCAGCACCTGTTCTTGATAGAGGATCACCCCAAACGTCTCCTCCAGGAGCGGCGCCAGGGCCGGGTGCAGGTGGCTGATTGGCTCTTCCCCTTTGAAGCGCCGAACGAAGGCATCCTTCAACCCGCCGGAGAGCGGCCCAGGACGGTACAGCGCCAGGGCTGCCATGAGGTCGTCCTCGCTGCGCGCCCGGATCTCGCGTAGGGTAGCGCGCATTCCCGGGCTTTCTATCTGGAAACAGCCGATCGTCCCCCCGCTCTCGAGGCGCTGGGATGTCTCACTGTCGTCAGTTGGGGTTGCTTCGAGCACCGCGAGCGGGGAGGCATACTCACCCGGACGACTGGCCTGGATGAACTCAGCCACGTCCCCCAACACGGTTAGGCCGCGGATGCCCAACAGGTCTATCTTGACCAGACCGAGCCTCTCGACTGCTCCCAGGTCGAGTTGGGTGATCGTGACCCCCTTGCTGCCCGAGCGCATCACCGGAACCAGTTCGGTCAGCGGGCCAGGCGCCACGACCAGGCCTCCAGCGTGCACGGAGAGGTGGCGCGGCAGTTTGAGCAGTGCTTCAGCATGGTCGAAGATCAACGGGTAGGGAGGAGACTTATAGCGGGCGCGCAGCTCGGCGAACGGTGAAGGAGGCAGGCTGCCATCCTCATCCTCTTCTTGCATTCGGGCGAAGAAGCCATACGGCAGCTGCTCGACCAGCTCGCGCACGGCCTTTGGCGCCAGGCCGTGCACCTTAGCAACCTCACCCAAAGACGAGCGCGGCCGGAAGCGGTTGATTGTCCCGACCATCGCGGCACGCTCCGCCCCGTAGGTATCGAAGACGTGCTGGATGACCGCGTCACGCCGCCGCGAGCACAGGTCGGTGTCAATGTCAGGCGGGGTGGTGCGAGCGGGGTTCAGGAAACGCTCGAAATACAGGTTCAGCCGCAGCGGGTCGGGGCTGGTGATGCCCAGGCAGTGTGCCACCAGCGACGACGCCGCCGAGCCGCGCGAGGAGAACGGCACCCCGCTGCGGCGGGTGAAATCCAGGATCTCCTCCACGATCAGGAAGACCGGCTCGAAGCCCATGCGGGAGATGACCTCCAGCTCGTGGTCGAGGCGCGCCTGGACTTCGGGGCTGATCCGGCCGTACAGCCGCCGCGCACCGGCCTCGGCCCTTTGCCGTAGGTGACCGGCAGCCGTCAGGCCGGGCGGCAGCGGTACAGTCGGCATGTGCGCGACCCCCAGCGGCAGGTCGAAACGGCAGCGCCTCGCGATCTCCTCCGTGGCTGCCAGCGCGGACGGGAAGCTCTTGTAGCGCCTCTCGATTTCCCCCGCGTGCACGAAGTACGCCCCACGCGGCGCGGCTGCCTCCGTTGGCAGGCGTTCGAGCGGACAGTTCAACCGGATTGCAGCCAGCATCCGTTGCAGAGCAGCCTGTTCAGGTGTCAGGTAGTACACCGGGTGGCTGACGACGAGCGGCAGGGAGAGCTTCCGCCCAAGGCCGGAGAGCGGCAGGCCAAGCGCCGGGTCCTGCAAAGCAAGATACAGGCGGCCTGGGAATATCTCCCGCAGCGCAGCGAGCTGCAGCCCGTCAGAATCGCCCTGGTCGGCAATCAGAGCAATTAAGTCCATGGAATGTGCAGCCAGCAGGTCGAGTGGACAGGCGGACTCCGGTTCCGTCCGCAGCGCCAGGGCGCTGCTCAAGGTGCACAAGTTCGACCAGCCCGCCAGACTGGTCGCCAGGAGCGAGAGGGGCCCGCTTTCCAGGTCAATCTCCAGGCCCAGCAGCGGCTGCACCCCGGCCTTATGGCAGGCGATTACGAACTCCACCGAGCCAGTCAACAGGCGGTGGTCGGTCAGCCCCAGGGCCGGCATCCCGTCCGCCTGGGCAGCCTGCGCCAGTTCGGCAGGCAGCGCCAGCCCCTCCTGCAGGGAATAGGCCGAGTGCGTGGTGAGGTGGATGTACATCAACCCTATTCTAATGGCATTGCGGGCAGAGCGGGGCAGATTCGCCCTTCACTTGGCCAGAAGAAAATAGGGATGCCTACAAACGCCTCAACTCGCTGCTTACCATAAGGAATATGCCAAGTTTGTCTACCTTGACAGGAGAGGTATTTATCATTATTATTCACGTTATGAATAACTATTATTCACCCCCAGAAAGATATTATGATCGCTGGATCACCCCCTCCCTCCAGGAAGCGAGCCGGGACCATGCTGTCATCGTTTTAACCGGTGCACGCCAGGTCGGGAAAAGCACGTTGCTGCTCAACGCCAAACCATTTCTCGACTGGCGCTATCACAGCATGGACGATTTCGATGTCCTTGCCCAGGCCCGTCGGGACCCGGATGCCCTGTGGGCTGGCACGGATCGGGTCATCCTGGACGAAGTGCAGAAGGCTCCGGACCTGCTGGTGGTCGTCAAACGTGCGGTTGACCGGAACCCGGGCAAATACCGTTTTGTGCTCTCGGGATCCGCAAACCTCCTGCTCATGAAGCAGGTCAGTGAAAGCTTGGCTGGCCGGGCGGTCTATTTTGTCCTTGACCCAATGGCTCTCGGTGAACTCCACCAGACACAACCTCCGGACATCCTGGCTCGTCTCTTGGCCGGAGACATTCCTGCTGAAGGTAGCATACCGCAAGCTCCCCCTGACCCGACAGATATACTGATGCGCGGCCTGATGCCCTCCCTGCTGACGCTCGACAGCCCGCAGTCCTGGACGCGCTGGTGGGATGGGTATGTAGCCACATACCTGGAACGTGACCTGCGCCAGGTGGCACAGATTGACGCCCTGTTGGATTTCCGGAAGACGATGGAGCTGGTGGCCCTGCGCTCCGGCCAGTTGTTGAACCAGTCCGAAGTAGCCCGCGACGCCCAGCTTTCCCAGCCTACAATCCACAGGTATTTGAACCTGCTCGAAACAACCAACCTGTTCGAACGTCTGCCAGCTTATACGGTCAGCCACACCACCCGCTTGCTCAAATCCCCGAAGGCGTTCCTGAACGACCCGGGGCTGGCAGTCTTTCTTTCAGGCTATTATGTACTGGATGACCTCAAGAAGTCACGCGAATACGGCGCTTACTTCGAAACGCTGATCTACCACCATCTGCGTCTCTTGACGCGCCTGATGACCCCCGCCGGGCGGCTTTCTTTCTGGCGGACCCGAGAAGGGACCGAAGTTGATTTCGTGGTTGAACATGGCCGGCGGGTGATGGCGGTGGAAGTAAAGGCTACAAACAATCCCGGTTATCGTGATATTGCCGGGTTGCAGGCTTTCCTTAGTGATCACACGGAAGCAGCCACGGGTCTGCTCGTTCACAGCGGACGCGAGTTCAAGCGGTTGGATGAAAAAATCCTGGCTATCCCCTGGACAATGCTGACCGGTTAGTCCCGAAAATGTCGTCAAATCTGTTACACTTCGCCAATGCAGGGGATGGGGATGGGTTCGGATCGCCCATGACCATTGCCCAGCGCATCATGGACGCCCTCGCCGCGTAGGGACAGGTTACATGATAACTGGGTTGAGAACTTTCCCTTTTCTCCCTTCTCCTGTACAATAATTTCAACCCATGCCTACCCCCGAATCCATTGCCCGCCAGAAGATTGACCAGCTCCTCACTGCCTCCGGCTGGACGGTACAGGACCGCGCTGGGATGAACCTGTACGCCGCCCGCGGGGTGGCAGTGCGTGAGTTCCCGGTGAAGGGCGGGTTCGCAGATTACATGCTCTTCGTGGACCGGAAAGCCGTCGGGGTGGTGGAGGCCAAGAAGGTCGGGACGACGCTCTCCGGGGTGGCGGAACAGGCCGGGAGTTACGCGGCCGGCCTGCCGCAGCATGTCCCTCATATTGGAACAGACAAGCTGCCGTTCGTGTATGAGTCGACTGGTGTGGAGACATTCTTCCGCGATGAACGCGACCCGGAGCCGCGCTCGCGGCGGGTGTTCTCGTTCCATCGTCCGGAAATGCTGGCCGAGTGGGCTATTGATTCCGCCACATTGCGCGATCGGCTGCGGGAAATGCCCTCCCTGCACCCGCTCAACCCGGCGGGGCTGTGGGGGGCGCAAGTGGAGGCCATCACCAACCTGGAGCAGTCCTTCGCCCAGGATAAACCGCGCGCCCTGATCCAGATGGCCACCGGCTCGGGCAAAACTTACACGTCTGTCAGTTTCGTCTACCGGCTGATCAAGTTCGCCAAAGCCAAACGCGTGCTCTTCCTGGTGGACCGCAACAATCTGGGGCGCCAGGCGTTCAAGGAGTTCGACCAGTATCGCACGCCCGACGATGGGCGCAAGTTCACCGAGCTATACAATGTCCAGCACCTGCAGTCGAACACGCTCGACCCGGTCAGCAAGGTGCACATCACCACCATCCAGCGCCTGTACTCGATGCTCTCAGGCGAGCCTGAGTACGACCCGGAGAACGAGGAAAATTCCTTGTTCGATATAGGCGCGGCGCTCGACGCCCAGCCGCCAAAGGAATTGCGCTACAATCCGTCCATCCCGATCGAGACCTACGACTTCATCGTCGTGGACGAGTGCCACCGCTCCATCTACAACCTGTGGCGCGGGGTGCTCGAGTATTTCGACGCCTTCCTCATCGGCCTGACGGCCACACCTTCCAAGCAGACCTTCGGCTTCTTCAACCAGAATCTGGTGATGGAATACTCCCGCCAGCGGGCGGTGGCCGATGGTGTCAACGTGGACGGGCAGGTCTATCGCATCCGCACACAGATTAGCGAGCTGGGCTCCACGGTGGAGGCCGGGCTGTGGGTGGGCAGGCGCGACCGGTTGACGCGCCAGCAGCGATGGGAACAACTGGACGAGAACCTGTCGTACGACCCGGAGCAGTTGGACCGGGCGGTGGTGGCCGTAGACCAAATCCGCACCGTCATTCGCACCTTCCGGGATCGGCTGCCAGTGGATATTTTTCCCGGGCGTACACTTATCCCGAAGACGCTGGTCTTCGCCAAGGATGACAGCCACGCCGAAGACATTGTCCGGATTGTCCGGGAGGAGTTCGGCAAGGGCGACGAATTTTGCCAGAAGATCACCTACAAGGTCACCTGGAAGAAGCCCGAGGACCTGATCAGCGACTTCCGCAACAGCTACTTCCCGCGCATCGCCGTGACGGTGGACATGATCGCCACCGGCACCGACATCCGCCCGCTGGAGATTTTGCTGTTCATGCGCGCGGTGCGGTCGCGGCTGCTCTACGAGCAGATGCTCGGGCGCGGCACGCGCGTCGTTTCGCCGACCGAACTGCAGAACGTGACCAGCGACGCCATGATCAAGGACCACTTCGTCATCGTGGACGCGGTCGGGCTGACCGAGCAGGAGTTGATGGACCCGCAGACGCTGGAGCGCAAGCCGTCGGCCTCGTTCAAACAGTTGCTGGAGTCGGTGGCGCTCGGCGTCTCGGACGAGGCGACGCTCTCGTCGCTGGCGGGACGGCTGATCCGGCTGGAAAAACACCTGGACCGCGTTCAGCTAGCCGAGATCAGGGAACACACCGGTGGCGTCCCTTTAACGGATATCGCCCGGGGGTTGCTGGAGGCTGTCGACGCGGACAAAATCCTGGAGCGTTCGTCCGCCGCCCATGTCCCCGAGGAACAAGCCGCCCGCGACCTGGCGGAGCAGGCCTGCCGTCCGCTGGCCGCCGACCCGGACCTGCGGGTCCGGCTGGCCGAGTGGCAGATGCGCTCCGAGCAGGTGCTGGACGAGGTCAGCGCCGACCGGGTGCTGAGCGCCGGGTTCGACGCCGAGGCGACCGAGGCGGCGCGCCGCACGGTGGAGTCGTTCCGGGCGTTCCTGGCCGAACACCGCGACGAGATCATCGCCTTGCAGATTATCTATTCCATCCCTCGTAGGGGTGGATCGCGACCCGCCCTTACGTTCGACGCGTTGAGAGATTTAGCCGAGCACCTTCGCCTGGACCTGCGCCAACCCGACCCGCTCTACATGACCGAGGCGCTGTGGAACGCCTATCGCCAGTTGGAGCGCGGACGGGTGCGGGGCAGCGGGCCGCGCGTCCTGGCAGACCTGGTCTCGTTGGTGCGGCACGTGGCGCTGGACGAGGATATCGAGCCCTACCCGGCGTTCGTCCAGCGGCGCTACGTCGAGTGGCTGAAAGCGCAGGAGGTCGGCGGACGGGCGTTCACGCCCGAGCAGCGCTGGTGGCTGGACCAGATCGCCGCGCACATCGGCATCAACCTGGAGATGACCGCCGAGGACTTCACCGCCGGGGCGTTCTTCCAGCGCGGCGGGCAGGTGGCCGCGCTGCGGGCCTTCGGAGGCAACCTGATGCCGGTGGTGGATGAGTTGAATGACGCCCTGGGGGGAAGATGAACAGTGTTCAGTCATCAGTGACCAGTGATCAGTTGGAGGGGAAGCGCCCCCTGCCGCAAGGGTGGGGGTGGACGACATTGGGCGAATCCTGTGATATTGTTTTAGGTCAGTCGCCTTCTTCCGACACATACAACATAGATGGAAACGGCCTGCCTTTTTATCAAGGTAAAGCTGAATTCGGTGATTTGTATCCCACCCCGGAAAAATGGTGTTCATCTCCAAAGAAGATCGCCGAAGAAAACGACATTTTGATTACTGTCCGCGCTCCAGTCGGCCCTACAAATCTCTGTCCAGAGAAATCTTGCATTGGGCGAGGTTTGGCAGCCATTCGCCCACGCAACGGAATGCCGACTAAATTTTTCCTTTACTTCTTGCGCTATATCGAAAAAGAATGGGATAGCAAGGCAACCGGAACAACCTTCAAGGCCATTACCGGTGATGTTTTGCGAGACCAGGAGATACCCCTGCCTCCGCTGCCGGAGCAAGAGCGGATCGTGGCCCGTCTCGAGGAGCTGTTGAGCGACCTGGAGGCCGGCGTGGCAGCGCTGGAGCTCGTCCGCGCGGGAGTGAAGCGCTTCAAGGCGTCCGTGCTCAAGGCGGCGTGTGAGGGGAAGTTATTGGAGAGCAGAGGAGCAGTAAGCAGTGAGAGCGGTTTGCCGGAGGGGTGGCGGTGGGCGACGGTTGGAGAAGTAAGTCAGAAAATTCAATATGGAACTTCAGAAAAGGCGAATTTGGATGACTCGGGAATTCCAGTTCTTCGTATGGGGAATGTTCAGGATGGCGAGTTAGATTACACTAACCTAAAATATCTACTGGAAGATGTAGTGCCTGATAATTTGATTTTGGAACCCGGCGATTTGGTTTTCAATCGAACAAATAGTGCTGAATTAGTCGGCAAGACAGCCATTTATAAAAGCAATCATCCTAAAGCCACTTTTGCATCTTATCTCATTCGCGTGAAAATGGTTTCTGATTGTTCCCCCGATTACGTTTCGTATTACATAAATTCTGTTCACGGCAGAAGTTACATTTCATCTGTCGTTTCACAACAGGTCGGTCAAGCAAATGTAAATGGCACGAAGCTTTCCAACATGCCAATCCCCTTGCCTCCCACCGAGGAACAGCGGCGGATCGTGGCGGAGGTGGAGCGGCGGCTGGAGTCGGCCCGGGCGGTCGAGTCCGCGGTCGAGGTGGAGTTGAAGCGGGCGAGGAGGCTGCGGCAGGCGGTGCTGCGGTCCGCGTTTGAGGGGAGGTTGTAGCAACTTGGGTATCATCTGGAAGCAAAATCTGTGTTTTCCCAGTAAACATACGCTAGTAAGAAGGGATACAAAATCAATCCAACTATCTGGAATCGTGCTAAACTATGTAGCGTAAGAATAAATGAATGAAATAAAATATTAAGAAGATCACCGGCTAGAAACCAGTTTTTCTTTCCCCGAATATTCTGAGAGATGCTTTCTTCGCATTGTTGAATGTCAAATCAAAGTTATTAGAACAGCAAACCGAAGAAGATCAAAAACAAGAATAATCCTGAGAAAACATTCTATTATGGTATCTAAAATAATTCAAAACCTAATAAAGTATATTGTTTCGGAGGTCCATGATGCAGATGGATTCATCTTTAGAACGAAGCTTGTAAAATTATTATATTTATGTGATGTCGAATATTATCAATCAAGGCGCGAGGTTCTTACTGGCTTAGAGTGGAAACGCTATAAATATGGACCTTATGCATTCGAGCTACCTGATATTACGAGGCGAATGGGCCTTGACCTCGGCGAGGAGGATTTAGATTTTGAAAGTGGACATGGGGTGAGATATGAAGTATATGATGTCCCAGATCCCGATAAATGGCTAGCAACTGGACAGAAACTCATTATTGATAGGGTCATAAAACGTTGGGGAAATGAAGACTTACGATTTTTACTTGATTATGTGTATTGTGATACAGCTCCAATGAGAGATGCACAATTTCAAGAATCTTTGGATTTCCATAGAATTCCATTGGGCATGAGACGAGCCTCTAGCGACACCCTTGAGTTATCAGAAAGTGATAGGGAAGGTATAAAACAGCTTATAGATAAACACGGAATAATCTCTCGAAAACCGATCCCTTTAAGTCTGCAAGAAGTAAAAAAACAGACAGAGGACGAGCGTCCTATTCCTAACTTGAGCGGAAAAATTCGATGTAGGGGTGATGTTATTCAAACAACAGAGGGGCGAGAGTGATAAGGGTTATTGAGTTTTATCAACTTCCCCCGAAGAATTATCGCGAGCTATTATCTCCCGGTTTTATATGTCGCGCACCTATTTCGTTTACATTAAATAACCCCCATAATCGTATAAAACTTGATTATTTCGATCCCAACAAACCTAGCAACTGCAATTACCTTTTTGAAAAAACAGACTTGTCCGATTTTGACCCTTTAACCGATCCGTCCTTGCGACAAATAGGAATCCCATCAGATGAATTCATTTTGGCTGTAGGATATAAAAATCGTCCTTGTGTATTAGTAACTGATCCAATATCGGATTCCTCATATCCTCCGCCAAATTATCAGGGTTTTATTGTTGCACCTCTTTACTCAATACATGACGCGGCAGGAAATTATAAACCCCATATCACGTATGACATGGTGCTTAGAGCGCAAGCATATCAATTTAATAATCTGTTCTATCTCCCCGAATCCAAGGAGTTTGGAGTTGAAGAATCATTTGTTAGACTCGACAGAATGCAATTTGTTAGACTAGAGCACATTTGTTCAATGCCAGTTTCCCTCACCGAAAAAGCAATTGATCTTCTCCGACAATGGTCATGGTTCTATCAAGGATGTCCTATTTTTGATCCCGCCCTTGAAGAATATATCAAAAAAGCAAAGGCTGAATTGGATACCCGATTAGGTAAATCATAAATCTCACGAGTTAGCAAAAGGGATAATTACCTATCGGAAATACTCTAATATATATAGTCGTGTCCGCATTAGAGACGGATCTGAGGCTGACAGCAGATTGAGGCAGGCGGTGCTCAAGTCCGCGTTTGAGGGGAGGTTGGTGTAATGTATATCAAATCAGTGCTTAGTCATTTCGGCGGTTGGCAAAAACTTACTGAGCAGCATTCCCAAGAATATCAGGAATTGTCTCAAATTATTAATGACTTAGTTTTAGATGAAACTTTCCAAGATCAAGGCAAATTAAAAAGCAAACGAAATCGATCGCTTAGCACTAATTCACAATTACTGTATTCAACTAAATTCGTTGATAAATGGGTAGATAAACAGTTTATGTTGAGAGGTTGGCACCCTGAAGATCTAAATCGCCGTTTATTTCTTGGAAAGAAGCCAAATTCACTATATCGCTATACCGAATTAGATGCTCTAAAACGATGTGTCGGAGTTGATGTAACCTTTTCGAAGTTTGCATTTGCGGAAAGTTGCATATTTGTCAAATTTCCAATTTTTTCTCAAGCAAAACGAATTGATATTGGGGTATTAATTGTACCGATGGACGATACGAGGAAATTGTTCCAACCTGGCGTAAGCGGTTTTGAAATGCTGAAAGATCGCATCAAAGCTCTCGCTTTCTTGCCTATAAAATATCCATTGGCTATATTAGGTATTTCTAATACAATAGTTGAAAATATCGATATAGAGGAATTAACGTCACCTTTGGATCGTTTCTTTGTGGAGAATTTGGGGCTTACTCTTTCTGAGATGAAACTACAAACAGAAAGACCTGCATACGATTTTAAAATCGAATTGCCAACAGAGTCTGAAAAAGTGGCAAAGGAGATTTGTGCGCTTGCCAACCTTGATAAAGGTGGATATATATTAATAGGATTAAGAAATGACGGAGATATTGTAGGAATTTTACGCAATACAGTAGATACGGTCCAGTTAAGAATCTCACACATTGCCCATGATAATGTCAATCCTAATCCAGAAATAGAATTTCGGATTTTTGATCACCCGAGTAATGATAATAGATGTGTTTTGGTAGTTCGAGTAATTGCAGTTCAGCGCAAACCTTGTATTGCCAATGATAGAGTCTATGTTAGAACAGGGAATGAGGCAGTTGCTGCAAAGCCTGATGAAATACGTAAATTAGTATTAGGTAGTGGGGCATAAAATGCTGAGCATGATGAACGTTGCTTTAATTGGAGGGAACGGTAGAGGTAGTTGGTGCTCAAATTAGCAGTTGATGGAAAGTTGAGGTAACAGATGTTATTTCCAATCGAACAACTTCTAAAAGGTAAAGGCAAGGTCGAATGTATCCAGAAGGACAAAACAATCCGTGATGCATTAACCCAAATGGTCAAGAATGACTATAGCCAACTGCCGGTTGTCGATGAGACGAGGAACCTGCTCGGAATAATCACCGAACAATCCATCATCAGTACTTATTTTCATTCAATGGGGGCTGTTTCCTTATTGGATTTAACGGTGGATCATTGTTTAGCGCGCCCAGTTATGTTATCCCCAGATAGAGATATTTTCGAAGCCCTGGATATACTCGATAGCGTGTACGCGATTGTGATTGTAGAAGGCTCCAAGCCGGTCGGCATCCTGACCAATTACGATACAACCCACTTCTTCCGCGACTTATCAGAGGGGTTGATTCTTGTTGAAGACATCGAAACAACACTACGGCAATATATTAAACACACCTTTACTACCGAAAATGTTATGCATGCAGCACTCATGCGCGCTTTCAAAGCCGATAAACGTGACCCTACAAAACCTGCACGGGAATTCGAAAAACTCGATTTTGGGGATCACATTCAATTAATAATAACTGAGGGCAATTGGGAAAAGTTTGTCAACTTCTTTGAGCCAAAACCATTGTTCACTCAATTAATGGAACAGGTGGGTCAGATAAGAAACCAGTTAGCCCATTTTCGCGGTCGGCTTGAACCAATTCAACAAAGCGCTTTAGTCAGAGCGCGCGATTGGCTTGGCTCTCGCCCTAAGCCGTCTGAAATGCAAAAGCAGACCTACCAGAAAGTCGAAATTCGTCGAAAAGATTTTTCTCCTATGGCCACGGGCAACGGTAAATATGATCCGTTGCAGGTTTGGCTGGAGGATCAAAAACTCACCGGCAAAACTAGGCTGAGAGTCAGTTTCCAAGACCTTAGTGAGTTACTAGGTGATGATTTACCAGAATCAGCACGCAAACATCGAAGTTGGTGGGCAAATGAAATTGTATCGCATACCCAAGCAGTGGCTTGGCTCAAAGCGGGCTGGTTGGTTGAGGATGTAGATTTTGAAGTAGGGGAAGTCTCGTTTCGCCAATCAATTTCAGCGCTCTATTCACCATTTTTTACTGACTTACTGATGCGATTCAAGGCTCGTTATCCTGGAATAACCCAGGCTTCTGGAGGTTCCACACAAAATTGGTTATCTATCGGTGCTGGCCGTACGGGTTTTTACTTGAATTGGGTTTTACCAAAAGAACCTGTCTTTCGATTAGAACTGTACATTGATACTGGTGATAAAGAAACAAACAAGGCTCTTTTTGAAAAGCTTGAAAACCAGAGAACCGAAATTGAAGAGAAAATTGGTGAACCCTTGAAATGGGAAAAATTGGATGATAAGAAATCTAGCCGCATTTCTGCCTCTATGCCCTTCAAGATCACTCATCCTCCTGACGAACATGATAAAGCCAAGGAATGGGGTGTTGAAACGATGTTGAAGTTCATACAAGTATTTATATCACGGATTAAGGCTTTGTAATTATGACAATTGGATCATCTACTGTTATCCAGCGCCTCTGGAACTACTGCAACGTCCTGCGAGACGACGGCATGTCGTACGGCGACTATGTCGAGCAGCTCACCTACTTGCTGTTCCTCAAGATGGACCATGAGAACAGTACCATGCTCGGCAAACCCAGCACTATTCCAGCTGAGTTCAGCTGGGCGGGGCTGCTGCGCATGGATGGCATAGAACTGGAGCGCCACTACCGCGACATACTGGCTGGCCTCGGCCAGGGAGCGGGCCTGATCCCGGTCATCTTCCGCAAATCCCAGAACAAGATCCAGGACCCGGCCAAATTGCGCCGGCTGATCGAACTGATCGACGGCGAGACCTGGATCGGGTTGGATATCGACGTTAAGGGCGAGATCTATGAAGGCCTGCTCGAAAAGAACGCCCAGGACACCAAGTCCGGGGCCGGGCAGTACTTTACCCCCCGTCCGCTCATCAAGGCCATCGTGGATGTCATGCGCCCGCGTCCCGGCCAGACCATCTGCGACCCGGCCTGCGGCACCGGCGGCTTCCTGCTCGCCGCCCACGATTACATTTCCGGTCACAACGCTCTTGACCGCGACCAGCAGCACCACCTGCGTCACCAGGCCCTGCACGGCTGGGAGATCGTGGACAACACCGCCCGCCTGTGCGTGATGAACTTGTACCTGCACGGTATCGGCGCAAACGGGGGCGTAGGGGCGAGTGGCGGCTCGCCCATCCACGTCAGCGACAGCCTGGCCGCGCACCCCGGTCAATACTTCGACATGGTCCTGACCAATCCGCCCTTCGGCAAGAAGTCCAGTGTCACCTTCGTCACCGACGAGGGCGATATCCGCCGCGAGGCGCAGAACATCGTCCGCGAGGACTTCTGGACCTCGACCAGCAACAAGCAGTTGAACTTCGTCCAGCACGTCCGCTCGATCCTGAACATGAACGGCACCGCTGCCGTGGTCGTGCCCGACAACGTCCTATTCGAGGGCGGGGCGGGGGAGGTGGTGCGCCACAAACTGCTCCACGAGTGCGACGTTCACACCCTGCTGCGCCTGCCGACCGGCATCTTCTACGCCCAGGGCGTCAAGGCCAACGTCCTTTTCTTCGACCGCAAGCCGGCCTCCGAAACCCCCTGGACGAAACAACTCTGGATTTATGATCTTCGCACCAACATCGATTTCACGCTGAAGACCAATCCGCTTGCGCGTGAAAACCTGGACGAGTTCGTGGCCTCCTACCACCCCGAAAACCGCCACGGCCGGACGCCTACCTGGTCTCCTTCAACCCCCGACGCCCGCTGGCGCGCCTTCACCTACGACGAACTTACGGCGCGCGACAAAGTCAACCTGGATATCTTCTGGCTGCGTGACGAGTCCTTGGAGGATTCGGCCAAACTGCCCGATCCGGATGTGTTGGCCGCGGAGATTGTCGAAGATCTGCGCTCCGCACTTGAACAATTCGAAGGGATTGCTGGGGAATTGGGAGAAGAGGAAGATT
>Ga0315289_10007266_pt1 | contig 16154 bp, 34 predicted proteins | sample YL17G11_40_MG_FD_203452 | JGI IMG/M metagenome (GOLD analysis project Ga0315289, IMG submission 203452) | Sediment microbial communities from Yellowstone Lake, YNP, Wyoming, USA - YL17G11_40 | ecosystem: Environmental > Aquatic > Freshwater > Lake > Sediment | place: USA: Wyoming | collected... | reverse complement strand
CGACTATCCAATTATCCTTCGGCTCTGGGTAAGTGGGCAACTACGGAAGGCGTGGATATGCCATGAGATCCACAAGCGACCTAGCGTATAACTAGGACGAGCCGCACTCCCTGCCCTCGCCTTAAATGGCAAGATGAAGGGCATCATCAGGGCGGGAGTGATATATTAACAATCGTTGAGGTCGAATTGAAAAGTTATCATAACTAACTAACTTTAAAAACTATGAACAATGACTTATTACTAGTTTTGACGCCAACAACCACGATTGTCGTGGAGGCGGCAAAAAGGGCGGGGTTGCCCAATAAGTTCGCTTATTTGCTGGCCCTATTTCTAGGAATTCTTTACGGCATTTTGCTTGCCGTTTCAGATAAGAACCCATTGAGTTTTTTTTCAGGGCTTTTCGCCAGTATGGCGGGAGTGGGCGTTTACGAGGGAATAAAGACGGGGCTAGAAAGCGTAAAACTATTAAAAAACAAACAAGAAAATGCTTTGTAATTTTTGTTCTAAAGAAACAGACGAAACGAGTGGAGTTTGCTGGGAATGCCAAACTAAGTGGCGCAAGTATAATCTTGGGCTTAGCGATTTTCCTTTCGTTGATACTTTATCCTCAGGCAATCGCCGCCCCAAATTACGAACCAGAAATAAGCGTAATTCAGGAGAATTCGTTAAGGACTAGTATTTCGCCCTACTATGCCCCCCAGAACGTCAAATCCGATACAGAGAACGCCCTAGAAATAAAGATGAAAGCGATTATCGCTTGTGAATCTGGGGGCAATCCAGAAGTTTGTAATAAAGAATATGGTTGCGGAGCTGGTATGGGATTATGCCAACTAATTCCTTCTACGGTAAAGTATTGCGAAGAAAAATTAGGGAAGGAAATAGACCCTTTTAATCCTGAAGATAATCTGGAGTGCGGCTGGTGGCTTTTAAGAAATGAGGGCGATAAACACTGGGAAGCCAGTAGAAAATGCTGGGAAAAGTTGCTTGACAAAAATCTTTAAAATTCTATAATTAAAGTTAGCGGTAGCTTATTTATTTTATCTCCGCCAACAGCTACCGCTTAGGCGGAGTTTTGGTTATAAATGGCAAACGAAATAATAATCTTAGGACAATGGGAAAAAGCTAAACGAGCTATTGCTGAATGCAAAGATATTGATGAGGTAAAGAAAATAAGAGATAGGGCTGAAGCGTTAAGAGCTTATGCTAAACAAGCTGGCGAGGGTTTGGTGATGCAGAATAACATAGCCGAAATTAAACTTAGATGCGAAAGAAAAATAGGAGAATTTAGCAAAGAGTTGCCGAAAGATAAAGGCGGGAGGCCAGAAAAAAACTCTTCCTACGATGGAGAGAGTTATAAAATGGATATTTTATCCAATGCAGGTATAAACCACTATGAAAGATACGAAGCCATAGCCAATTTGCCAGAAGAAGAATTTGAAAACTATATAGATAAGGTTAAGGAAAGCAATGAAGAATTAACAACTATTGGCGTAATTAAATTGGCAAAAAAATTAAATCCTAAAGAAGAAATAATAATTCCTCTTCCCGAAGGCAAATTCAATGTTATCTACGCTGACCCTCCGTGGAAATATGATAATTCGGGAATTAGTGGGGCGGCGGAAAATCATTTTTCAACAGAAAAAACCGAAAAAATAATAAATTTTGAATTGTCAGGAAATACATTAAAAGACCTAAAGAAATGTATAGCGGAAAATTCTGTCTTGTTCCTTTGGGCGACTAACCCACTTTTAAAGGAAGCATTACAGGTATGTGAGGGATGGGGGTTTGAATATAAAACTAATATTGTCTGGATAAAGGATAAGGCAGGACAGGGTTTTTATGTAAAGGGACAGCACGAGTTGCTTCTTATAGGGGTGAGGGGAAGTTTTAGGCCAGACGATAGTTTATATATACGTTCTGTTGTTGAAGCAAAAAGAGAAAAACATTCAAAAAAACCAGATATTTTTTATGAGATAATAGAAAAAATGTATCCTGATGGTGGGTATCTGGAATTGTTTGCTAGAAATAAAAGTGGTGAAAAGAAAAGATCTAAATGGAAAGTTTGGGGAGACGAAATATGATATATAATTTCCAAGAACAATTGAATGATCCTAGACAAAGAGAAGCTAACAAAAAATGTTGTGAATATTGGAAGAATATGAGTTATTCAGTTGAGGATGTTTCTGAAGATAGCAAATTTTTTGATAAGGGGATAGATTTGATAAGAACAATTGGTAACGAAAAATGTAATATAGATGTAAAGTGCGATTTTCAGACGAATAAGACGGGAAACATAGTATTTGAGCTTATAGAAATATGTCCCATTGAAGTTGGAATATTTAAGTTTGGATGGGGATATAATAAAAATATTGAAGAAATAAATTATTATTTATATGATAGTGGCGAATTGATTGTATTAAACTTAGATAAATTTCGCCAATTAGCTTTTTCTAAATTCAGACGAGCATTTTCTAGTTTCCACATTACTCCGTTCAGATATTTTACATTAGGTATTCTTGTCCCTTTATCGGAAATAAAACAACATTTTGAAATAATACAATTAGATAAAAGTTCTTTTAAGGTTCAAAGTTCTTTTAAAGGTTCATAGTCTTCACAAAACGGATTGACTGTTCAACTACCTTGAACAGATGTGCGGAAGATGTGCGGAAGATGTGCGGAAAGAAGAAATCTGTCTGGATTAAGAACAATAAGGAGGGGGTTTTCTAAACAACGAATTGTTTAGCCGACCCCCTCGGCAAAAAGATGAGAATACCAAAAAAAATAAAAGGATTTGGCTATATTTATCCCGTAATTCAAGTTAAAGGATTAAGGGATAAAGAAGGAAAGTGGGATGGCTTGATAGACCACCGCAAAGGAATAATAAAATTGGAGAAGAATGTTCATCATAAAAGGAAGGAAGCAAATTTACTCCACGAGATAGTTCATTTTGTCGCAATGGAAGCAAGCCTTAATTTAAAAGAAGAATCTATAGACAGGTTTGCTGGAGGTCTTTATCAAATCTTAAAAGACAATCAGCTTTTACGGTGATGTTTAAAGAAACTAAAATTTCTCTTTCGGGAAATCCTGTATCTGGTGATATGATTTATAAGAAAAATCAGAAAGGATTTATTTATTTAAGTCAGACAGGCAAAAACAGGAAATTAGATTACCAGTGGCAGGCAAAAAGCCAATTTAAGGGCGCACCAACAAAAGAAGAATTGGAGATAGAGGTTAAATACTATTGCGTTAATAAAAGGCGCAGGGATATGGATAATTTGTCAAAATTATTTACCGATTCTTTACAAGGAATAGTTTATGAAAATGATTGCCAAATTACTAAAGACTCTCACGAGATGTTTGTCGACCCTGAAAATCCAAGAATAGAAATTACGCTTAGAGAACGAAAAGGTCAAAAATTAAAATCTTAATTCTAAAAATATATTTCCTGATGAAGACTTGGAAGATGAGGATACCCCTGACTTAAATGACGATGACGATGAGGAAGATATAGGAGAAGGGGAATTGAGTTAAAACATTTACGAGGCCGTGCGAAGAGCCTTTCTAACAAGGCAATGTCCTATCTTGCGGCGGTCTGGTAGCAAAAGCCACGAGTTTAATCTCGTGGTTTTTGTTTTCCACAGATGAGCTACTTGACAATTCTTAAAAATGAGAGTATCTTTGATAGTAGATAAAAAGCTAATAAAAGAGACAATGAAGAAAAGAGAAAGAAAAGGAAGGAACTCTCTGGTGTGGACGGCTTTCCAGAAAATGGAAAAAACCGCCAAAGAGGAAAGGACAATTACTGAACAAGTTGATACCTTAGCCGAGATGTTTCATCTGGGAAAAGCTACGGTGTGGCGTATCATCAAACTCAAAAGGTCGTTGATTAACAAAATTAACCAAAACTAAAATGACAAACAAACAAATTGCTAATAGTTTAGAGACACTTCTTCGTATGATGGAGATACAAGCTCAAACCAATGAAGAGGTTTTCGCTAGAATTAGAAGTTTAGAGAACGCAATGGCAGGCTTTGCCGAAGATAGCAATGGCGACTTGCGTCAAGATGAAATGGAAAGGGAAGCCCGTCAAACAATGGAGGATATGTCTATTCCGCCTTCTAAAAGATAAAAATATGAAATATACAATCAAAAATAGGTTCACCGATAAAATAATCGTGGAAATGGAAGCGGAAACCTTAAAAGAAGTAGTGGAAAAGAATAAGGCAGACCTGTCTATGGCAGACCTGTCTGAGACAGACCTGTCTAGGGCAAACCTGTCTATGGCAGACCTGTCTGGGGCAGACCTGTCTGAGGCAGACCTGTCTAGGGCAAACCTGTCTAGGGCAAACCTGTCTATGGCAGACCTGTCTGAGACAGACCTGTCTAGGGCAAACCTGTCTATGGCAGACCTGTCTGGGGCAAAAATAAAGACCATCCAAAAGGAAGAATTATTAAAAGCGATAGGAATTATAATTGAAGAATAAATATGGCTGACCAATGGTTAAAAAAATTTAAGCGGGAAAATCCTTTTATGCCCTTTGGAAGCATTTGTAATATGCTGGGGCAAATTTACCACGAAGTTTGGCAAGATAAAGATTTTGAAGAATTGCCATCGGGCTTTATAGAAAAATTGATTGATTTGGCTTGGGAAAAATCAAAGGAAATGGTAGATGAGAAATACAAAGAAGCAGTGGAAGAAGAAAAAGCTCACCCAACCACGAGTGCTCAAGCAACAGATAATGGCTCAACGCCTTTATTCTAATGAGATTATTAAATTATGTAACAGCAATAATTGTTGGGGTATCGATAGGAATATGGTGGAGGGTAGGAAACCAACCATCTATAATAGCAGTTTTAGCTACTTGGGTATTTTTAACTCTTCTTAATCAATTTGACACAAGATAATGGCTCCACGCCTCTATTCTAACCACTAATTCTGTTTTCTTTTGAGCTGGGTTAATTGCAGTGCAGTCCTGCGAACCTTATCTATCTATGGCATAGAGAGTGGTCTCGTCTGGCGCAATTCCAGACTAACCCAGCTCTAATGGAGAGAGAAAAAACTTAAATAAGACTTATGAAAAAAGAAATATGACGTTTAATGAATTATTGACAAACTTCTTTGAAGAGAAGAGCAAGGGGCACAAAGAGAGAGAAATAGGAAAGTATTGGGCAAGTGAAATTTATGCGATGAAAATGGGCTACTTAACGCCCAGCAATTTCTTTACAAAGAAGAAGAATGACTTTCTGGGAATGACAAGGATGTTTTCTGGGTGCTTGTTTGAAGAGGGATATAGAATGCTTTTAGAAGCAAGCAAGATAAGTTTTACTCACGAGCCGAAAAAGGTTTTACAGATTGCCGATGGCGTAGAATTAACAGTTAAGCCAGACTTCATTATTGACAATGGTTTGGTAGGCGAAGACTTTTGCGGAGAGATACACGAATGTAAGTTGCCTTTTACGCCACTGGGGGAGAAATACGATTTACAATGTGAAATGGAATTCAGAGCCTTTAACTTACCCGTTAAGCTCATCAAATTCTCTTTTCCTTTCCATATGGAGGCAATAAGGTTTGAGCCAAAAGAAGAACGCTGGACAGAAATTAAGCAAATTCTTACGGAGTTTGATAAAAAATTGAGAAAGAGATATGAAAGGACATAAAGAGTTAGAGGTCTTAGTCAGGATTTTAGAGCCAGAAAAAGAAGTCTGGAAGAAGATTAGGTCAAATGACTGGAGAATTATTGAAGATACTTATTTCAATTTTCCTGAAATTGTTTTAAGGATAAGAAATTATGATAAAGGTTCTGACTATGATTTGGCTTATAAAGAAAATGTCTTTAAAGGTGGAAGATGGCTTTATGCGAAAGAATACGAAACTATGGTTGGAGAAGAGATTTACGATATTTTAGAGAAACTCGGCTATAAGCCGACAGTCAAGATAGAAATGACAAAATACTTTTGTCCCAATGGAATAGAAATCCAGAAGGTGAAGAAACTTGGTCTTTTTATGGAAGTTGAGGGCAAAAATAGAAAGGAAATCTGGGAAAGAATTAAGAAGACTGGAATTAAAGTTAGTGAAGAGTTCGGTATAGGAAAACCAGACATGATGTTAAAATTAAAAAATAATAAAAAATTAAGGAAATAAAAAAGATGAAAAAGGATTTAATAATCACATTTAAGATATTCCAAGATATTCTTGAGAGACAAAATCCAGACTTGACTCTTTATTTTGACTATGTTCCAGATAATCCTAATAGCTGCACGCTAGAAGAGTTAAAAAAAACAGCGGTTAAAAAGATGATGAAGCCTGTCGGAGAAATAAGAGATATACCAGACAGGATTGGAAGAATATATGCGTATAGGGTTGAGGAAAACAAATTGAAAGAATTGTTAAAAATTAAAAAATAATAAACTTAATAAATCCCCCCACTTATTACATAAGTGAGGGGATAAATAAAACTATGGCAGAAGAACAAAAAAAGTGGAGAGAAGTAAAAGGAAACGACATCCACGACTTTGAAGCAGAGCCGATTTTAGAAGGGGAATACGCAGACCGAGAGGAAGAGGTGGGAATGAACAAGTCAAAGCTGTATTCAATCAAGAAGGAGGACGGGACAGTGGAAAAGGTTTGGGGAACGACTATTTTGGATAGCCGAATGGCAGATGTTGCCCTAAACAGCCAAATCCAGATAGAATTGAAAGGGACAATGCCGAATAAATACGGCAAAGAAACTAAGATTTACGCTGTCAGGATAAGAGAATAAATAAGATTTTAGTAGAAACTAAATAAAAATAATTGGCTTATGAGCGAGCCGCTTGATGCTCGGAGTAATTACCGAGCTAGCAAATGCTAAATTGTATGCCGAGATACCTGATAACAAAGCGGTAAGGTCATAATGCTCGGTAATAGGAATATAACTATTAAGCAGGTCGAGAAAACGTAATTCTCTGACTTGCTCATAAGCCAATTATAGCGGAATAACAAAAAAAACTATGGCGGAAACAAACTTGGTTAGGTTTGAGCAAGGGGAGAATGAAGAATGGTTCCAGAGCCTGTTAGACGACGTCAGGTCGGCTTGGACAGAAGGAGTTTACCAATCAAGGTGGCTTTTGATTGAAACGATGTCGGTTATTGGAAAAAGAATACTTGAAGAAAAGGGAAACGCTAAAAGCATTAGAGAACTTTGCCACGGCGTGGCAAACTCTTTAGGCAAAAGCGAAAGAACTATTTACAAAGCGGTGGAATTTGCGGAAAAGTATCCCGACTTGGAAAAACTGCCAGAAGGGAAAAACATCTCTTGGCATAAGATAGTCAATCTATACCTGACGGAAAAGAAAGTTTGCGAGCATAAAGGCGACTTCAGCGTGGTTTATATCACCAAATACAGGTGCGATGAGTGCCAGAAGCTGTTTGAAAAGAAGCCAGAAGAGGCGAAAATAAGCAGACAGGAATATAAGTTTTCAGATGAAGATTATACTGCTGTTCTTTCCGCCTATATGCGATTAAGAAAAATTGAGCTAAAAAAGGATGAATTTAACCCAGTGAAGCAGGATATAAAGACGATGTTTATTTCGGAAAGAACGCCAAAGGAAATAATCAGGTGTATGGAGTGGCTGGCGAAAGGAGATGAGGAATGGAAAGAGAACTGGGTTATTTCCACAGTTAAAAAGAAAATCTCTTTTTATTTAGGTAACAAGGATAAAGCCCCAGATGTGGGGAAGTATTAACAAGCAATGCAGGAAGTGTCATAAATTAACTTTTAAAAATAATGACCTCTAAAAAATCTCGTAGAAAATTCAAAAAGGAAATGATGGCGAGATATTATAAGAAAGAAAGAAATAGGCTTTTAAAAAAGATGGAAGCCATTAAACCCCTTAAAGATGAAAAATAAAAAAGATATGAAATATCCAGAAGACTTTATAAATAAAATAATTTGTGGAGACTGCTTGGAAGTGATGAAAGATATACCTGATAAGAGTGTGGATTTGGTTTTGACTGACCCACCATACGGAATTGAATACAAAAGCAATATGGGAACGAAACAATATCAAGAAAAAATCCAAACCGCTAAAAAATGGGACAAAAAAGGATTTGATTTTAGGGAATATCTAAAAGAAATATGGCGGTTAATGAAAAATGATTCAGATTTGTATGTTTTTGGAAATTGGAAAAACTTTAATTTAACAAAAGAGGGTGGTTTCAAACAGATTTTAATTTGGGACAAAAGAACTACTGGTATGGGCGATTTGACTTCTTGGGGAATAGGCTATGAATTGATATATTATTTTAAGAAAGGGAATAGACCAGTTAATAAGAGAAAATCACCAGTGATACCTTGTGAATCTTTAACATCTTTTACCTTTGGAAATCCATTAGATAATTATTTTCACCCTACACAAAAACCACTTGGAATTATCGAACCCTTAATTTTGGTAAGCTCTAACGAAAACGAGACTATCCTTGACCCTTTTATGGGTTCTGGCACAACCGCAGTGGCTTGTAAACATCTTAAAAGAAACTTTATAGGAATAGAAATCTCCCCAGAGTATTGTAAAATCGCACGACAAAGATTAAGGCAAGAAGTATTATTTTAGCCCCCTAAAAGATGAAAAATAAAAGAGGAACTTGGAGAGATGCTTTAAGAATGGAATTTGGCATCCATTTCAAAAACCGCCCCGAAGAATTGAAGTTTTTAGAGGCGTTTGTCAATGAACTATTAGAGGAGGAAAAGAAGAAGTTGGCAGAGGAGATGGCGAAGCAATTACACGAATGGTATTTGGAAGCGTGTCAACGACCAGAAAGCGGTATGGATTTTAATCCTGCCGCCCAAGAACCATACGAAGCGTTAAAAGAAACACAGAAATTTCTTGACCGCTATATTGCCGCAAAAGTCCTCGTCCTGCTGGAGGAGGAAAAGAAGATAATTCAGGAAGCAGCCATCAAGAATTATCTGGGGACTGAAGAAGGGAAAGTTTATCAGGATTATGAGGAATTGAAGTTAATGGCAAGGAAGGAGGAAAAGAAAAAGGCGATAGAGATAATAGAAAAAAAGAAGGAAACTGCTTTTAACAGAAATGATTTTCGTGAAATTGGGGAAGATGTATTTGCGTTATTATCTGAAATACAAGGAGAAATTAGAAACAGTATAAATAATTAACAATTCAACCTAAAATAATAAATGGAATTAGAGGCATTATTAGAAATACTAGGCATTGGTTTCAGGGAGTTAATCCAGCATAGGAAATCAGGTGAATGGACGGCAACGGCATTGCCTAAAGAGGTTCAGCTTGAAAAGAGAAAAGTTTGGAAAAATAAGGTTGTTATGGCAGAAGGTAAAACTCCGAAAGAAGCGCTGGAAAAGTTAATTCAAAAAATTAAAATATGAAAAAATATGTAAAACAATTTTTAGTGGATCGGTTGACAGAAAAATGGATTAAAGATAACCCCCAAAAAATTAAATTAGCAGAAAAAATTGTAAAAAAGTTAATGTTATATGGAACAGCAAAAATAAAATTCCCATATAATGAACAAAAAATAAAAATCAACGAAAATGAAACAAGAAATAGCAAATAAATTACAAAATTGTGAAACATTGAGAGAATATGCGGATTTAGTTAATCCAATGAAAGGAAAAACTGTAGATATAGGGGATTGGATAATGATTTTAGGTGGTTATATGGTCAAAATAATTGAGAAATTAAATGTTCAGCCAAAAATATATCAATCAAATCCCACGGATACAGTAACCTATAATTCTAAATAACCCCTTAAATATGAAAGAAGAAAATTGGGAAAAAGAGTTCGACGAGAGATATTATGACATAAACACTCCGAGTGGATTAAAACAGGGAAAGTTTTTGAATTTTATCATTATGGTAAAAGATATTAAATCCTTTATCCGCAACCTGCTTGAGGAGGAGAAGAAGAAGTTGGCAGAGGAGAAAGCCATCTTTATCTCGACTCCCAAAGGCAAGAATTGGTTTTGGGAGCGGTGGTTAGAGGAGATATTGCCAAAGGAGAAGGAGGAGTTTGAGCTTACAGAAAGCATCAGAAAACACAACAAGGAAAATGGTTATCCTGAAGATTATTCCCCGCTCAATGAAAATCATCAAGGCTGGAATGCTTGTTTAGAAGAAATTAAGCAACGAATTAAAAACAATTAACTAAAGAAAATGAGCGCAGTTTTATACTTAAAAGGGAGGAAAGAACCGATGACGATTGCCAATGAGAGAGCCAAAAAGCTCAAAGATGATTGGCTTTCAGGCAACTTGCCCCAAAGGATTGATTTAGGCGAGGCGGTGATTGACGCTAGAGACATTAAGGGAATTGAGAAGATTTATGAGGAAAAGGGAGTTAGAGAATACACTCAAGAGGAATTAAGCGAGTTTCAAAGTGATTTTTTTAAATGGAAAGAAGAAAATTGCTCTTTAGAAGATAAGCCGATTGCTTTTGTCGGTTGGCTTGTGAGTTTGGGCTTTGCCAGATGGAAAGCGCAAACAAGCAAAAGAATGTGGTATGACCATATTATTACGGACAAGATTATGTATAACGAATACTTTAGGAAATTTGATTTGACACGATGAAGCTAAAGAGCCGTTGATGCAGGACGGCTCTTTAGTTTAAAAAAAAGAGGCCTGCTACTCGCAGCCCTCGTAAAAACTTACAATGCATCTAAAGTTTTTCGCTGGCATTGACCAGCTTTTTAATTAAATTTGGCTAAGAAGATAATCAATCAAGGACATTGATTTTAATAAGAGAATTAGCTCAAGAAGGGCAATCAATCCGAAGCTAAAGAATCCCAGCGCAAAGTAAGGAAACCACTCAACTCTGAAGTTCTCATAAGGCAATAAGTTTTTGTTATACATAGGATTTAATTTTCTTTATAATTCCCATTCTTTATGCTTTTTTATTTTTTCAAGTAATTCTTGATAAGTATAGCCTCCTGTTCTTTCGTCAGTTTGGCTTGTTTCTCTACAATAAGACATTATTTCTTTATCATTTTCATCTTTGATAAGCCAATAGGAATTTAAGACATCAGCATTTTTCTCAATTTTTATTTTCATATTGATTAAACTATTAAATTATTGTTATCCCATACCTCAAACCAACTAACTATTCCATCTCTACATTTTTGACCATTTTCATTATAGTAAAATGGCTGAACTTTAATTTTAACATTATTGCTTGCCGACCTTTTTATTGAGGTATATTTAACACCAATTCTATCAAGTAGTTTTTTACAGGCTTCAGCTCCATTTTTGGCTTCTATAATATCATCTTCAGCGAACAAACTTGTCCCATATCCATTATAAACTTGATATTTTTTCATATTTTTGTTTATTAAGTTTTTAATCTTCTTATCTTGCCTTACCTCTTGTTATCTTAGAGATAAGGCAAGGAAAAAGGTTAAAGGGTATCAGATTGCTATTATTTCGTAAAAATAAGGATTTTTTTCTGTTTTTTTTAGCCATTTCGTTCCTTTGTTAAAAGGTTCTGTTTCTCCTCTTTCTTGACCATATTCTAAGAAATAATCACCATAAGACATTTTACCTACTCTGTATTTTTTACCTTTCAAGGTTATCTTTTTGCCATTGGCCCAATGTTCTTGCAAGTAATCGGCTGTAAATGTTTTCATTTTTAACGAGCTGATAGCAAGCTCTGTTTAATGTGTTTAATCTGCTTTAGTGCCTTTGCTTGTTTGCTAGGGACAAGTAAAGGCGTAAAAGAAGGTTAATCCATTGAACAGTAAGAGTGAATTCGCAGGTTAAACTTATCTAAGAGGGAGATTGCTTCGTAGAAACTCATATTTTCGTTGAAGTTTTTTTCTAATTCTGTCCACGCCTTCAAAATTCCTCTTTTATTTTTGTTATAAAATCGTGGCAAATTATGTTGGTCTTCTTTGTCGCTTCCTGATATTTCTTCAATTTCGTCAAAAGTTATGTAAACTTTTGAATTATTTAATGTTTTCATTTTGTTTTCTACCTCTGGCGGGTAGTTTTAAAGGTGCTTGTAATCTCAGCTAGGCGAGAGGGAGTTAAGGCATTGGCTAGCTGTTGCCGAAGCATTATTAGCTGAAGCCAGAACCCTTAACTCCCTTATCCCTAACTTCTGTCTCAATTATACTCTCAATAATAAAAGATGTCAAGCCCCAATGGCTTAATAAATGAGATTAGCTTTATATTCTGTGGAAAACGCATTGTAATCGAGTCTGACTCGATGTAACACCGTTACAATTTGTTTTTCTTGACAATCCCGCCCAAAGGAATAAAATAAAAAAAAGAAAAGAATGTTTAGAACAATAAGAGTTATTATTAAGGGAAAGAGATGCGCAATCACTAATTGCCAGCAGAAAACCAGAGGTGAAATAATGGATGAGATTGAAGATTTTATAATTGTGATGGCGGCAATAGAAAAAGAGAAAAAAGGCATAAAAAAGTTAAACAATAATAATTAAGTAATTTATGGAAGAAGAAGAAGGAAAAGAGAATTTTGATAACTCGAAAGATAAATCAAATTGGGGTGGAAAGAGAGATAACGCTGGAAGACCAGAAGGAAGCAAAAATAAAGCTACATTAGAAAGGAAAATGGCTGAAGAAGAATTAAAGAGGCGTATTTTATTATCTGTTGATAGATTATTTAATGCTCAAAGAGTTTTAGCGGAGGGTTGTAATTATCTTTACAGGATTGACCAAAATGGAGACAAAAGAGAACATATCTTAATAACTAATCCCGAAGAAATTAAAAAGGTTTTGGATGATGTTGGAGGATCGGGAGGAATAGTTGACGGGAATTATTATTACATCACTACTAAAGCGCCGGACAATAAAGCCATAGATTCAATGTTTGATAGGGTATTTGGTAAAGCTCGTCAGAATATCGGTTTAGATGGGGGAGAAGAAGGAAAACCAATAAGCATAGTAAAATATGACAATACAGGGGATATTCAAGCCAAGACCATACCAGATTCCTTTTCTGAAGGCGTTTGATAGGGGATACAAAAGGATCATACAGCTTTGGCATCGCCGTTCAGGCAAAGATATTACCGACATAAACATCGTGGTTGCAGAGATGGCTGTTAATGTGGGGAATTATTATTATACTTTCCCAACTTATTCGCAAGGAAAAAAGGCATTATGGGAAGCCAGGGGAAAAGACGGAGTAAAGTATTTAGACTATTTTCCGAAAGAGTTGATAGACGGAAAACCGAATGATACAGAGATGAAAGTAAAGTATAAAAATGGTTCTCTATTCCAGCTTATTGGTTTAGATGATGTTGACAAGATTGTCGGAACTAATCCGAGAGGGATAGTATTCAGCGAGTATTCTTTACAAAATCCGAGAGCGTGGGAGTATATGAGGCCTATATTGGCCGAGAATAAGGGCTGGGCGATATTCAATTACACTCCAAGAGGCAGGAATCACGGATACAAACTTTACGAGATGGCTAAGAGCAACCCTAAGTGGTGGGTTGAGAAATTGACGATAGATGATACTAAGTGTTTGACTGAAGAAGATATTGAAGAAGAAAGAAAAGCTGGGATGACAGAGGATATGATTCAGCAAGAGTTTTATTGTTCTTTCATATCTGCTATTCAAGGTTCAATCTATTGGAAAGAAGTAGACGAGGCGGAGAAGAATAATCATTTCATAGACGTGCCTTACGATCCGAGATTATTGGTTTATACAGTATGGGATTTAGGAAAAGATGACACCAATTGTATCGGGTTTTATCAATCAAGTGGAATGTCAGTCAGGAAAATAGATTATCTTTATGGGAACAAGAAAGGGTTGCCGGATTGGATTAAGCTGGTAAAAGAGAAGCCATATGTCTACGGAGGACATTTCGCTCCCCACGATATACAGGTTTCCGATTATTCTATTACAGGAAATCAATCAAGGTTAGAGGTGGCAAGAGATTTGAGGATAGAATTTGAGATAGTTCCTAACTTATCGGTTCAAGACGGGATAGAGGCAGGAAGAAGGTTGTTTAAGAAATTGTATGTTGATAAGACTAAGTGCGCTGAATTTTTAGATGCCATTCCGCAATATACGAGAGAGTATGACGAGGTTAATAAGATATTCAAGGTTAAGCCCTTACACGATTGGACATCCCATTATGCAGATGAGCATAGATACGCTTCGTTAGTTTGTGATAAGTTTTCTAACGAGATAAATGAAGCAATGGTAATCCAAATGGAACAAAACAGGCACGAAAGAACGATAAGCAACCGAATGGATTTAGGGCTATGATGAAAGAACAAAATGGGTTTAGGGCTATGGATAAGCAAAGAAGCGAAGCTTCTCGACAATTTGATGAGATATGGAAAGAATGGAACGACCCAGAGATAAGGGCTAAAAAAAAGTTATTAGAAAACCGCCAAAAGCGGATAGAAAATAATCAAAAAGATTTAGGTTTGTGAAAATGGTATAATTAAGGTATGCCAAAAGGATTACAAGGATTTCAAAAGGGACATCCATCTTTTCTTACGGAAGAAAGCCGCAGGAGAATTAGTCTATCCCAAAAAGGTAATAAGCATTGTCTTGGTAAAAAAACTTCAGAGATAACAAAAGATAAACAAAGAATTGCTCATTTAGGCAAAAAACATAAACCGATGTCAGATGAGGGAAGAAAAAATATGTCTCTTTCTCGTAGGAATAGCCCTAATTGGAGAGGTGAACCGCCAAAATGTATTGATTGCGGTAAAACGTTATCTCTTTATATGGCTAAAAGATGTTATAAATGTCGGGGTATATTTTTCAGTAAGAAAAATCACCATCTGTGGATAAAGGACAGAACACAACTTAAAAGATATGATAATGATGCTAAAGATAGAAGAAGTTATGCTTATACTGATTGGCGTAAAAATGTTTGGACAAGAGATAATTGGAAATGTAAGATAAACAACCAAGATTGTAAAGGTCAAATATTGGCACATCATATTTTAGGATGGAAGCAATATCCTGAATTAAGATACAACATTAACAATGGCATCACATTATGCCAAGCCCAAGCTCTTTGAAAATCTATTGACAAATTAGAGTAAATGGAATATCATTAAGTAATGAATAAAGAAAACTCATTACTTAAATCGTTGGGGTTCAAACCACGAACAGGCGAAATTGTTTCTTGTAAAATATGCGAGAAAGAATTTTATGCCAAACCTTCACGAGTAAAAACCGCAAGATATTGTTCAAGAAAGTGTCATCATAAAGGAATAGAAACAGGAGGAAAGATAGAATGTAAATGTAGGGTTTGCGGAAAAACATATTTTACTTTCCGTTCTCAAATAAAAAGAATGAAGGGAAGTAAGTATTGTTCTAAAAAATGTCAATCGGAAGGAATGACATTATTTCATTCAAGAGAAAACGCACATAATTGGCAAGGTGGAAAAACCACAGAAAGCAAACTAATACGAAGAAGTGCGGAATGGAAGAAGTGGCGAGAAGCAGTTTTCATAAGGGATAATTTCACTTGTCAAAAATGTGGCAGAAAAAGAAAGAAAAGGGATAGAGTTATTTTAGAGCCTCATCACTTAAAACCATTTGCTCATTTTCCAGAATTAAGGTTTGAAGTTTCAAACGGACAAACTTTATGTAAAGAATGTCATCAAGAAACTAAAACTGGAAAATAATTTGTTATAGATTTTAGAGGAAAAGGGCTGAAGAGAAGCGGCTGATTCCGACATTTAAGGAATTAGTGTCAGTATCAAATGAACTAATTTGCTAAAAAAGATACAAGAGGAAATCAATGATTTCAAAACTAATAATGTTGAACTCTGCGAAGGATATTCATTTTCTACTTATAAGCTTTTACGCAGAATTATGCTTTATAAAAGTCAATGTTATCCTTCAGGGAAACTGGATTCTCAAGGACGGGTAAAATACTGGTTTGATGTTATTTCTCCCCGTGCCCAGAGTGAAATTAAAAACATTGATTTTGACACTAAAGACATAACCTTGTATTCTGATTCGGAAGCTGATGCGATAAAGGTTCTTTTGGCTAATTCTGCTTTAAAAGAATGGCTTCACGAGTCAGGACAAGCCCAGAAGCTAAATTCTGGAATAGAACAAGGAACAGAATGGGGAAATGTAGTTTGGAAAAAACTCAAAGATAATTATAAGGTTCTGGAATTGAATAATGTAATGGTTTTAAACC
>Ga0315289_10007263_pt1 | contig 16157 bp, 13 predicted proteins | sample YL17G11_40_MG_FD_203452 | JGI IMG/M metagenome (GOLD analysis project Ga0315289, IMG submission 203452) | Sediment microbial communities from Yellowstone Lake, YNP, Wyoming, USA - YL17G11_40 | ecosystem: Environmental > Aquatic > Freshwater > Lake > Sediment | place: USA: Wyoming | collected... | reverse complement strand
TCCTTCCGACCCATCATGGCTTTTTCCCTCCTCATTTGAAGTGCTATCCGTATAGTGCCATTAAACTCACATCAATATAATACCGCACCTCTTTTAAAGAAAGAAAAATGATTTGGGAAACAGTCCCACAATATCCCGACGCAACTAAATCTAAGAAGAGATCCTATGTCACAGGGCGAAGCGATCAAAGTTTTGCTGAAGAATTTGGGACAAAAATTCTCCAGTTCTCTGAACATCGATCTTTCGTCCGGAGATTCAGGGGAAATCTTCAAGTGGTTTTTGGCTTCCATTTTGTTTGGGGCAAGAATCTCGGAGACCATTGTGGTCAACACCTATAAGCAATTTGAGAAAGAAGGTGTGCTTTCTGCTCAAAAAATACTTGACACCGGTTGGGATGGCTTGGTAAGAATATTGGACAATGGCGGCTATGTCCGATACGATTTCAAAACCGCTACCAAACTTCTGGAGATAATGGGGGCGTTAAAAGAGCTTTATCAGGGTGATCTGAACAAGTTACATCTGGAGGCAAAGGATTCTTCCGATTTAGAGAACAGGCTCAAGAATTTAGGTAAGGGGATTGGGGATGTAACGGTGAATATCTTCCTAAGAGAGTTGCGCGGGATATGGCAGAAAGCAGACCCACTCCCCAGCGATTTAGTGATCTTATCTGCAAGAAATCTGGGACTGATTTCGTATAAGTTAAAATCGAAAAAGGACATTTTAAATGAATTGAGGTCAGTTTACCAAAGGAACAAGGTTAGAGGGAAAGATTTTGTCGATTTAGAGGCGGCATTATTGAGATTGGGAAAGGATTTTTGCCGGAAGGGAAAATGTGTTATCTGTGTAGTCAAAGATTTTTGTAAAACTCAGTAGGTTGGGCTGTCGTAAGACTGCCCAACAAAAAAAGAATGTCGAGTAGCACTTTCAAAAAAGTCTGGGAGCGGGCCTGACGGCTCGCAACCCGAGCTACAAAACTACTGCGTAACGTAAGAATGTTCGCAATACTTTAGGTGGGGTAGTATGGTTTCTCATAATTACATTTTGCATACTGGTATCATAATGGTGGTAATGCTCTGCTGGCTGGTTTTCGCCCTACTATTCATTCTTAGAAAAAAAACCAAGTCGGCTCCCACCCGAAGGCGAGATCGATCTTCCATAGTCGGTATAGCCATCCAGATGATGGCTTACTTAACAGTTTGGGTGGTGAGACGTCCTCTGTCTATTGATCTTCTACCGTTCGGAGCAGTCGTAGAGGTGTCTTTGGGGGTGGTGGCAGTTGCATTGGCAGTCAGCTCGGTCTGGATGACTTTGGCCGCGGTGCGTGCCCTTAACCGGCACTGGAGTCTTAGCGCCCAGTTGATCGAGGGCCATAAACTGATAACCTCTGGTCCTTATCGGTTGGTGCGTCACCCCATATACGCCGGCATGCTGGGGCTAATGCTGGCAACCGCTCTGGCGCTTAGCCACTGGATCGCCATCATTCCAGCAGTTGTAGTTTTTGTCGTGGGGACAGCGATTCGGGTTAAAAGCGAAGAGAAATTGCTGCGGGAGATATTTGGCGCAGAATTCGAGGCTTATTCACGGCGTGTGCCGGTGCTGATACCTCATCTGTTCTGATTTTTCCCTCTCTATATGTGGAGTCGTCCGACAGAAACGTCGGACGCTACTATGGACTATTTTACCTCACCTCCTATTTTCCCCTCTCTATGTGGAGAGAGGAATGGAAGAGAGGCCTTTCAAAAAATAAAATGAAAGAGTATCCCAGGTATATAACCCCGGGTTTTCCACCCTATGATCCAATTGAATTGGCAAAGATGACGGAAGAGATTGTGTGCAAAGGATCGTCTCGCAAATATACTGGATTCTACAAGGTGGGGGTCTATGGTGGGATTTCCACTGGTTATACAGTCGGGTGTTGCTTGAGATGTATCTACTGCTGGGTGGAATGGTCCAGAGATTTTCCTGAATCACATGGAGAGTTTTTTACGCCCAAGCAAGCTTTCCAAAACCTTCTTTTCCATGCTAAAAAGAAAAGAGTATCGAAATTGAGAATCTCCGGTGGGGAGACTACCATAGGAAAAGATCATTTACTGCAGGTCCTTGAATTTGTCAAGACCACCAATTATCTTTTTATGTTGGAAACCAATGGGATTCTTTTGGGATACGATCAGGATTATGTAAAAAGCTTAGATCAATTCAACAAAAATTTGCATGTGAGAGTCTCTTTGAAAGCCGGCACTCCGGAGGGTTTTCAGAAACGAACAGGGGCAGTAGGGAAATTCTATGAATTGCCATATCTAGCCATCAAAAATCTGAAGGAAACAAAGTTGGAATATCATGTCGCCTGCATGAGCGATCCCCGGGTTATGCCAAGTCAAGAAAGAAACGTGATGCAGGAGAAATTAAAGGAGATTGGTTATCATGGTTATTTAGAGGAGGAATTTTGCGATCCTTATCCCACTGCGGTGGTGCGATTGGAAAAGGCAGGCTATCATCTGTTTGATTAGAGGATGCATTTATACGAACTGCCCGCCAAAAGAAATGTCGGGTAGCTCGCAACCCGAACTACGACTAAAGTCGTGGCTTGAGGATGAGTTCGAGGTGACACCTCTTCGCACTCACCCTAAATCCCTCTCTTAAAAAGAGAGGGACTTAACCCCGCTCCTAGAACTTAAGGTCAAGGGTTTAGGCCCAGACGAGCCCCATCTGGGAGCATCCTCGACCAACAGGATAATCCCCCTTTAGTCCCCCCTTTAAAAAAGGGGGATTACGGAGGCCCCCAGACGGGGCGTCTACCCATCTGCTCGTCTGAGATAACTTCCAGCGGGAGCGTAAACCTGACTAAAGTCAGTTAGAACAAAAACTCACCCTAAATCCCTCTCTTAAAAAGAGAGGGACTTAACCCCGTTCCTAATACTTAAGGACGAGGGTGACCGTTATTACCGGTAGAGATAGCCATAAGAGTGTTCTACAAAGAAATCTGATTGCCCCCCCTCACCCCTTTGCCCTGCTATGCATTTCGCTCCGCTCAATCTCCCCCAGGGGAGAGGGAAGTGAGATTACCGCTCGATTTTAACATCCAGCGGGAGCAAAGGAACGGAGAGGATAGAAAAAAAGAATATCGGGTAGCTCTCCCGCCAATGGCGGGATCGCAACACGACCTACAGAGCTACCCTTGAACGGAGATGCTGGACCTGCGAAACTGGTGTTACTGGACTTACTGGGCTTACTGGCGTTTGTTTTTTGAATTTTTTTTCAGCCATCCTGCGGGCACGAATTCTGTGCGTTAGAAAATGTATTTTGAGAAAGGAGTTTGTCATCCCAGATGATGGCGGAGGTTCCGCCTTGCGTTTTCGCTTTTCTAAATCCCATGGTGGAAAGGAGCCTGCCAATTCGGTGATAAGTAAGCCAGCTTTCTTTAGATCTCCCTTGATTAAAAGTGTCGGTGATGGTTTTAACCGGAAGAATGCCATTTTTTACCTGATGTCTGAGCCCTATGATGGTCTTCAGAATTTGAGCTTCGAGGTGGTTAGGCTCGATAGGTTCAGGATAAAGTTTTGGCAATTCGTCTCTTCTTATGGCTTCTATTTCTTGCCAAAAGATTTTTTCGGCTTCCGAGGTTTTAACGACTTTCTGTTTGAGCTGGATAGCTTTTAAAGCATCCCGGATTTTGGGCTCACAGGAGTTCTCTTCTAATCTTTTGATGGTCTTGTCGATTAATATTTCTAAGAGTCTCAAGTCTTTAGGGTCTTTTTCTTTGTCGTCCGAATTTGGATCCTGTGGATCGGTATCGATTAGATGGTTCATATCAAATGTCTTTTCCGAGAGTCACTTTGCGGGGCTGGTCGTGCCTTAGGCAGATCCCGCCATGGGCGGGAGAGCCCCGCCTACGCGGCACTCGTGGGTATTGATTAGATGGTTCATATCAAATATCTTTTTTCCGAAAGCTCTAAAAACTCATTTTGCGGGGCTAAGTCATTTCCCTCAAGGGGAGTTTCTGTGCATACATCATATAGTCCTCCCATAAACAGGCGCGCTATCACTATCACCATCAAAGTTATGGTGATTTTGCTTTTTGGGGTAAGAGAGACTAAAGGTTAGGTGTCCTCAGAACTCACTTTGCGTTTCAATGGGTTAGCGAAGTGATACAAGGGACGTGTCCCGTTTGTCGTTGGCGAAGCTCGGCATACGGAGCTCGATGCTCGAAGGTATACTTCATAATAGAACACCCTCGGTCAGCTGGAGATGGTAACGAGGCTCTGAGTTAACTTAAGGTCAAGGGTTTAGGCCCAGACGAGCCCCGTCTGGGAGCATCCTCGACCAACAGGATAATCCCCCTTTGGTCCCCCTTTAAAAAAGGGGGATTACGGAGGTCCCCAGACGGGGCGTCTACCATCTGCTCGTCTGGGATAACTTCCAGCGGGAGCGTAAGCCTGACTAAAGTCAGTTAGAACAAAAACTCACCCTAAATCCCTCTCTTAAAAAGAGAGGGACTTAACCCTGTTCCTAATACTTAAGGTCGAGGGTGAGGGCTCAGACGATCCCCCGTCTGGGGACACCCTTGACCGACAGAAAAGAAAGTGTTATTTCAAAAGCACTAACTTTTTGGTCTGGGTGAAATCTCCAACCTTTAGCTGGTAAAAATAAATTCCCGAAGCGACATCTTTTCCAGATTCATTCTTCCCATCCCAGAGCACAGATTTATAACCTGAAGACAAATGCTCAGAAACTAAGGTTCTCACCTTTCTTCCCAGGATGTCATAGATGTTTAAGGTCACAAAACCCGACTTCGCCAGAGTGAATTCTATCTTGGTGGTTTGGTTGAAAGGGTTAGGATAGTTTTGGAAAAGAGTAAACCCTGAAGGTCTTTCTCTGTCCCCGGTTTCATCCTTGACATCACTAGACGGTTGAACGACGATCGTTCCAATCATACTTGGATGGAATTTAGAGTGATAAGGATATGAACCGGCGCTATCGAGTTGAAAAGTAAACGACTCTCCAGGGTAAAGAGTATCGGAATCCCATGCGCTTTTGGCATCGCTCGTTGTGGTGTGGGGTTCGGCACCGTTGTTTGTCCAGCGAACGCTATCCCCAACTGTAACTGTATCAGCTTCAGGAACAAAAGCATCGTCAGTAATCGAGACGCGGCTTAGTCCTTGAACATACTTTATGGTAGCATAATCATTGCCTGTCCCACTGCCCACACTCGATCCGGTCACATAGACATTGTTACAACCATAAACGGCTATGGCATAAGCCATATCAAAGCCGTTTCCCGGTCCGTTGTATGTCTCCACCCATAGCTCATTGCCCGAAGAATCATACTTTATGGTGAGATAGTCGAAGTCTGTCTGGCTACTGTAGCTCTCTCCTGTCACATAGACATTGCCACAACTATCTACCGTTATGGCATAAGCTATATCCCAGCCACTTCCCTCTCCGTTATATCTGCGTACCCAGGCCGTATCTCCATTGGGATAGTACTTTATGGTGGCATAGTCATTATGTGTCCCACTGCCGACACTCGATCCGGTCACATAGACATTGCCAGAACCATCTACGGCTATGGCATAAGCCCAATCCCAGTCGTTTCCCGGTCCGTTGTATCTTCTCACCCAGGCAGTGTCTCCATTAGGATAATACTTTATGGTGGCATACTGCTGGTTGGTAGGAAGAGTATCCGACACATCACTATATCCGGTCACATAGACATTGCCAGAACCATCTACTGCTATGGCAGAAGCATAATCACCGGAGTTTCCGGGTCCATTGTATCTTCTCACCCAGGCAGTGTCTCCATCAGGATAATACTTTATGGTGGCATAGTCATCGTCTGTCCCACCCCCCTCACTTTCTCCCGTCACGTAGACATTGTTAGAACCATCCACCGCTATGGCTGAAGCCCTATCATCGTCGTATGCCGGTCCGTTGTATCTTCTCATCCAGGCAGTATCTCCGTTAGGATAATATTTGATGGTGACATAGTCATCCTCCTCTGTCCCACTTTGTCCAGTCACATAGACATTGCCTGAATCGTCTACTGCTATGGCATCAGCCACGTCATAGCTGTCTCCCAATCCTCTGTATTTTCTCACCCAGGCAATATCTCCATTAGGATAATACTTTATGGTGGCGTAGTCATAATCTTCCCATGTCCCACTGTCCACAATTCCGCCAGTCACATAGACATTGCCAGAACCATCCACACCTATGGCATTAGCCCAATCGGAGGTGTCTGCCGCTCCATTGTATTTTCTTACCCAGGCAGTATCTCCATTGGGATAATACTTTATGGTGGCGTAGTCGTCGTCGGTGCCACTTCCCCAACTGTGTCCGGTCACATAGACATTACCAGAACCATCTATGGCTATGGCAGAAGCCTCGTCATATGAGTTTCCTGGTCCGTTGTATCTTCTTACCCAGGCGGTGTCAACGGATTCGGCTAAAGCGGGCAGAACTGCCAAGAAAAAGATGCCTATCGTAAGGAAGAGGATTAAATTTAAACGTTTGGGCATAAAGCCTCCTTTTCCAAAATGTTCACATTGAACGAAATACTTCTGAATGGAATATATGCCGAAGGAGAAGAAAAAAGCAAGGGGAATTAGAAAAAAAAGACGAATGAAGAAAATTCAATGACGAATGACGGATGGGAAAAAGCATTCACAGCTGATGGAACGGATTAAGCAGATAAAAATGCTGAGATAAGAAACAAAATATGTGTCAACCAGCCCTTCGGGCATGGTTGACCTACTTGTCTCTCCATACTATGGAGAGGGGGGCGGGGGGTGAGGTCTGAACTCTTATGAGGTGCCGGAATACGGCGGGCTAAGAGCCCGCCCTACGCGGTTGGATGTTATTGACCAACAACGCAGTCCCGCGTAGGCGGGGCTCTCCCGCCCAGGGCGGGATCTGCCTAAGGCACGACCAGCCCCGCAAAATGACTTTTTCACAGCCCCTACCTTTTCGTTTGACAAAAGAACTTTTCTAAACTATTTTCCGTAAAGGCTCGATCCTTCGACCCTTCGATTAACTCAGGGTGCTGAGCGAAGTCGAGGCACAGGCTCAGGATGGTGACAGTTCGACTTAGCTCACTGTCCCTGAGCTAGGGTCGAAGGGAGCTTGTCGAACCGTAAATCGAGCCCCTACATCTTGTTCCGCTGGATGATAATCCTATGGATCCAAAAGGACAATCCAGCGGGAGCATGGGAAGATTTCAATGAAAAATGAGATTTTTATAAAGAAGTTTAAGAAAACCATAGCTCGCTATGATTTACTCCAAAAAGGCGATAGGGTCCTGGTGGCGGTTTCGGGCGGACCGGATTCGGTGGCTTTGCTTTATGCTTTGTTGGAGATAAAAGATGAGTTTAATTTAGATATTTGTGTGGCTCATCTGAATCATAAATTAAGAGGCAAAGAATCGGATGAGGATGAAAAGTTTGTAAAGAATTTAGCTCATAAACTTAACTTGAAATTCTTTTCAAAATCAATCGACGTCAAAAAAGAAGCTAAAAAGAAGAAATTGTCGTTAGAAGAAGGTGCCAGATTGGTGCGTTATCGCTATCTGGAAGGTTTAGCGGATAAAATTGAAGCGGACAAGGTTGCTGTGGGGCACCAAGCGGATGATCAAGCGGAAACCTTTCTGATGAGGCTTTTGAGAGGGGCGGGGGGATTGGGGCTCTCCGGAATTCCTCCTAAAAGAGGAAAGATCATCAGACCTTTACTTGAGACCGGAAGGGAAGAGATCGAAAAATTCTTGAAAGAAAAGGGACAATCCTATAGAACAGATTCATCCAATCTGTTGCCTAATTATTTTAGAAACAAAATCAGACTTTCACTTTTGCCTCTGATTAAGAAAAAATTCAATCCCAAAATAGTGGATGTTTTAAATCGAGCCTCCAATATCATTTCTTTTCAGCAGAAATATATAGAGAAAAAATGTGAAGAGATTTTGTCTGACATTTGTAAAATTAGAAAGAACGATAAAATAATTCTTGATTTGAAGAGATTTATCAATTATGATATATCGTTAAAAAGAGAGATGATCAGGCTTTGTGTCAAGGAGCTGAACGGGGATAGGTTCGCTTCGCTCACTACAAGTTTTACAGACCTCTCCTTTGAGTCCGTCGAACGAATCCTGAACTTGATCCAGAAAGAAAAGAGCGGGAGGAAAGTTAGGTTAACCAGAAATACTTGGGCTGAAGTTTCCGGTGAGAATTTAGCAATTTATAAAGAAAAGAAAAAGCTATATAATTATCCTATCTCTCTTCCGGGGGAGAGAAACTTGAAAAGTTTGGGGATGAAGATAAAATCGGAGGTCGTTTCTCGTTCTTCGTTGCCAGAGAAGATAAAGCCAAAAGGTGAAACAGTTGCTTTTTTGGATTGGGAAAAACTAAAAGGACCATTTAATCTGCGTAGCAGAAAGCCAAAAGATAAATTCAAGCCTTTGGGAATGGAGGGGACAAAAAGCATTGCCGATTTTTTTATAGATAGGAAGGTTCCTCGCTACGAAAGAGATGAAGTGATGCTTTTGACCACACAAGGGAAAATCGCCTGGGTCGTTGGTCATAGAATCAACGATGAATTTAAAGTGACCGATAAAACTAAAAAGGTTTTGAAGATGGAAGTGACATTAAACGAAGTATGAAGAGAGCTCTGAAAAATTATATAGGAAGGAAAAGTTGGAGTGTCCCGCTTTAGCGGGACTATATGAAAACTCTCTGTCTTGCAAGAGGTTTCAGGTCAAGCTAAAGCTTGACACTCCAGTGGATTGTCGGGTATGCTATCCTACGGATCCGTCTGGACGTCAGCCCGACCTACAGAGCATTTCACGAGAACTAATTTGAAAACATTAATCTCAAAAGATAGGCTGAAGAAAAAAGTAAAGGAGCTGGCACGGGAAATTTCAAAGGATTATAGCGACAAAAATCTGATCCTGGTGGCAATACTTAAAGGAAGCTTTGTCTTTTTAGCAGATTTGATCCGGGAGATGAAAATATCCCACGAGCTCGATTTTATATCCGTGGCAAGCTACGGCTCAAGAAAAAAGGCTTCAGGTGTGGTGAGACTACTTAAAGATTTGAACACCAATATCGAAGGGAAGGACGTAATTATAGTGGAAGACATAATAGATTCTGGATTAACTCTTAATTACATAAGAAATAATCTTTTGACCAGAAATCCAAAAAGCCTGGAGGTGGTTGCCTTACTGAATAAGAAAAAAACCCGGAAGGTAAAAATCCCCCTAAAATATGTAGGGTTTTCCATACCGGATAAGTTTGTGGTGGGGTATGGTCTGGATTATGACGAGCAATACAGAAATCTGCCTTATATTGCTGAGCTGGAGGAGTAGTTGGGGTTAAAGGTTTAAGGTGAAAGGTATAAGACAATTAATTAGTGGTTTGTCAATTGAGTGACATCGTATGTTTTGGGTTTTGTTTTAAAAGGCTACGGTACGGTTAGGTATCGTATTTAAAGTCATCGTTACTCGTTTCACGTCTAAAATAGATAGACGAAACCGATCCTGTGGATCCTGCGGACAGACGATTTACGATACGTGGCCAAAACCCAAACCAGCCCTATGGATCCTGCGGACAAACGATAAAGATAGAAATCTTATTTTGTAGACAGAACATTTAGTAGGATTATTTTTTAGGGTTCGACTTTGCTCACCCTTCAACTTTGTTCAGGGTGACCCTGAATTTATTGAAGGGTCACCGTCACTGAGCCAAGTAGAAAATAACAAACTCGAAGGGAAAGAAGCCAGGTGAAGAGAATATGAAAATTTTAGATGAGCCTTTTAAAAGAGAGCCAGATAATAAAAGAGGTGGCATGAACCGACCCCGTCAGCCCTCGGATAAAAAAAGACCTCCAGAGGGAAAAAAGAATGAATTTAAATGGAAGAGAGCCAGCCGGACTTTAATCTTCTGGGCCATCCTTCTGCTGGTCTCCATCTCTTTGTTTCAGTATTACTTCCGTGGAAAGGGGGATGTGGTTTCGATAAATTATACCGAATTTTTGCAACAATTGGAAAATTCGAATATCAAAAAGGTGACCATGATAGAGAAGGACATCGAAGGGGAATTCATTCAAAAGATCACCAAGACCGAAGGGAAGAAAACCGGACAATATAGCAATTTTAAACTCCACATCCCATTTGACGACCCTTCCCTTTTAGAAAAACTGCAAGCCAAAAACGTGGAGATTGAGGCGAAACCTACAAGCACCAATTGGTCGAGCATACTTTTCACCTGGCTTCCCTTTATACTCTTAGGTCTTTTCTGGATTTTCATGCTCCGGCAGATGCAGGGGGGGTCAAAAGGACTTTTCTCCTTCGGCAAAAGCAAAGCCAAACTCCTCTCCGGTGATCGACCCAAAGTAACCTTTAATGACGTAGCTGGAGCAGATGAGGCCAAACAGGAATTAGAGGAGATCATAGAATTTCTAAAGGATCCGGCTAAATTCCAAAAATTAGGTGGCAAAATTCCCAAGGGAGCTTTACTTTTGGGAGCACCCGGGACCGGAAAAACTCTTTTGGCCAAAGCTGTGGCGGGTGAGGCGGGAGTCCCCTTCTTCAGCATGAGCGGTTCCGATTTCGTGGAGATGTTTGTGGGGGTGGGTGCCTCCCGGGTGAGAGACCTTTTCGACCAGGGCAAAAAAAATGCACCTTGTATCATCTTTATCGACGAGATAGATGCGGTGGGAAGACACCGAGGAGCCGGATTGGGTGGGGGACACGACGAAAGGGAACAGACCTTAAATCAACTTTTAGTGGAGATGGACGGGTTTGAGTCCAATGAGGGAGTGATCCTTTTGGCCGCCACCAATCGCCCCGATGTGTTAGACCCGGCTTTACTGCGGCCCGGACGATTCGATAGACAGATCGTAGTCGACACTCCGGATATAAGAGGAAGAGAAGGAATACTTAAGGTGCATACTCGCAAGATACCCGTGGCTGAAGATGTTAATTTGTCCGTTCTGGCTCGAGGCACCCCCGGGTTATCCGGGGCAGATTTAGCCAACATGGTAAACGAAGCCGCACTTTTGGGTGCCAGACGAAATCACACCAAGGTAACCATGCAAGATTTCGAGGATGCCAAAGACAAGGTAATGATGGGGACCGAAAGAAGAAGTCTGGTGATAAGTGAAGAGGAAAAGAAAACCACTGCCTATCATGAATCGGGACATGCCTTGATAGGCAAACTCGTTCCCGGGTCAGACCCGGTCCACAAGATGACCATAATTCCAAGAGGGCTTGCTTTGGGAGTCACCCATTATCTCCCCATTGATGAAAAGCATACCTACTCCAAAAAATATTTAGAGACCAAACTTCTGCATATTTTGGGTGGACGAGTGGCGGAGAAGCTGGTTTTCAATGAATTGACCACCGGAGCGGGAAACGATATTGAAAGGGCAACCGAGCTTGCTCGAAAGATGGTCTGTGAATGGGGGATGAGCGAAAGATTGGGACCTTTGACCTTCGGCAAAAAAGAGGAGCAGATATTCTTGGGTAGAGAGATTGCTACGCATAGAGATTACAGTGAAGACACCGCTCAGGAGATCGATAAAGAGGTGCGAAGGATCGTGGGGGAGGCTGAAGAAGAAACCACCCAACTTTTGAGCGCTAACCTGGATAAGCTTCATCTTTTGGCAAATGCACTATTGGAAAAGGAGATTTTGGATGGGGAGGAGATAGACAAAATCTTGAGGGGTGAAAAGCTGGAGCCCTTGAAACTGGAGTCAGAGAAGGATAAAATGACGAAGAACGAATGACGGATGGCAGAATCATTCGTCATTAATCATTCGTTATCCGTCATGAGTTTCACCCCGAATTCTGGGTCTTGAGAATGGACAAGAGAAAAATTGAAAAAGCAGTGAAGATGATCCTGGAGGCGGTGGGCGAGGATCCCCAAAGGGAAGGGCTTAAAGATACTCCCAAAAGGGTAGCGGGCTTCTATGAGGAAATCTTTGCTGGACTCTCTGAAAATCCCCGATCACAGCTTAAGCTTTATTCAGCTCCTAACCAAGATGAAATGATCATCGCTAAAGATATTTTTTTTCATTCTTTATGTGAGCACCATCTTTTGCCATTTTTTGGAAAGGCACACATCGCTTACATTCCCGCAGGTAACAAGATCACCGGGTTTTCCAGATTAGTCAGGGTGGTGGAGGTTTTAGCCCGAAGACCGCAACTGCAGGAACGCCTGACCGCTCAAGTTGCAGATACATTGATGGAAGTTTTGAAACCCAAAGGTGTATTGGTGCTGATTGAGGCGGAACAAATGTGTCTTACCATGCGGGGCTTGAAAAAACCTGGCTCTGTGACCATCACCTCCGCCATCCGGGGAACTTTGAAAAAAACCGCCCTCAGAAAAGAAGCCTTCGCTTTGATAAAAGGAAAATAATCCTATAATCTTTCTTAGGATGCCATCACTCTATACTCACAACATAATCATCGGGGATTCCCGCAGTATGAAAGAACAGGGAGACGAGGCGGTTCATCTTATCGTGACCTCTCCTCCTTACTGGCAATTGAAAGATTACGGTCATAAAGAGCAGATTGGCTATAATGATACTTATGAGGACTATATTAACAACTTAAATTTAGTCTGGAATGAATGTTATCGCGTGCTTCATAAAGGATGTCGCTTATGTATAAACATTGGCGATCAATTCGCTCGCTCAGTTTATTATGGTAGATACAAAATAATTCCCATCCGAACCGAAATCATCAAGTTCTGTGAAACAATTGGATTCGATTATATGGGTGCAATTATCTGGCAGAAAGTCACCACCTGTAATACCACTGGTGGGGCGACCGTAATGGGCTCATTTCCTTATCCCAGAAGTGGGATTATCAAGATAGATTACGAATTCATATTGATCTTCAAGAAATTGGGAAATCCCCCTAAGGTGTCCAAAGAGATAAAAGAAAAAACAAGGCTTTCTCAAAGGGAATGGAATGAGTATTTTTCCGGGCATTGGAATTTTGCCGGAGAAAAACAGGACAAACACTTGGCTATGTTTCCTGAAGAGGTAATAACAAAATGAATGAAAGTCTTGTTCAATGGGTTTTATTGAGACGGCCTGAATACCTACAGAAAAAACTCGGTTTTGAATTAGCGAGAAAACTCGGGGAGAATTATACCACAGAACAGGGTAGGATAGACTTTGCTTTTGAAACAAAAAGTGAAATATTGGTCATAGAACTTGAAACAGGAATAAATAATAAAGCAAAATTTGAATACTGTGTCAACCAGGTAACGAGATACAAAGATATAGATTTCGTCACAAAAAAGCCTGTGAAATTTGTTATCTTATTTGATGAAGAAAACACTTCACCAAGGTTTATAAAACCTTTGCATGATTTTTGCAAGAAGTTGGACATCATCCTACGAACATATTCTATTTTAGATGTTCAGGAACTATATAAAAAATGTTTGGAGGAACTTACTAAAACAACGGGAATATATCTTGGACCACCTGTGGCCATGGATGTGGTCTACCTTCGCTGGCTCAATAAAGTTATCAAGCCTTTTTACGATGACCAAGCTGATATGTTACCCTTTCACAGGGTAAGACGTATTTTCAAATCCAGGACAAGTTTCGGTGTGTATACATCGTTGGCGAAATATTTTGAATTAATAAAAGAAGAGCGAAACAGACTGATAGGATTAACAGATTATGGCAGGCGGTTTAGAGACAATTATAATGTTGAGATAATTCAGTCAAGAGCTACTATGCCAGACCTAAGCACCGAACAGAAAAGAGTTTTGTTAGAGGTTTTAACTAATGGCGTTTTTACTAAAAGTAAAGTGAATATATATTATTTTCTTAGATTTGTGCATCTTACAAACGGTGATTGGCTACCAAAATCTGGTACTCCGGAAGAACCAGAGAAATTGAAGTTTATCAATTTTCTATTTGGCAAAAGCTATAGATGGACTACTGTAAGAGAACTACTCTTATTTACTTGCAATCAGTGTGAAGAATTGGAGTTGGTAGAAAGAATGAGAATTTCTAAATCTCAATATGATAGAGTAATCTTAACTACTTTAGGTTCAAGGGCATTGGGTTATTTAGAGTTATATTTGCATCTAAAAAGAGAACAAATGCAAATACCCTTACAAATCTAAGGGTGAGGTAATAATGTTAGAACAACACCTTCTAGAAAATCTCAAGAAAAACAGCGAGGGATTATATGAAGTCTATGATAGATTTTCTTTTGACAACCTTTTTAGATTGTTATTGAATAGTGGCTTTGAAGATGAAGATGCTTTGAATTTCATCCTGTGCAACTGTTCGCTAAGTGCTCTTATTTTTCAGGAGAGAATCTACAACAAGTACTATTTGAATCTTTCTACTGAGAATACAGTATCTGATGATTTGGTTGCCTTAAGGAATCAATTTCTCTTTGAACTTGTAGCAAATAAATATTTAAATATGGAAAGTAAGGTTAGTGCTGTTTCTGATGAAATAAGAAAATGTGCTCCCAAGTCACTTAATGAATGGGAGAAATATTATTATAAAAATGTTTATCCCAAACAACATTTGGAAGACCTTGGAAGAAGGCTTTATATCAAAGTTACCGAGGTATGTAAGGCTGAGATTGAAAGTGTTACTGAACAGGATTGTATAGATTTCGTTGTAAATCTGGTGATAAATAGAACTCACGATGGGTATCAATCTGAAATACAAACTATTTATGGAGAGTTACAGAAAGAGCTGGATGAGGAAATAGAACCAGCCCCCGATGAGTGGGATCGTCTTTATAATGTCGATTTTTTTATCAAAATTAAAGGTAACTTTATTGGGCTTCAAATAAAACCTGCCGGATATGCTTACATAACCCAGATTATCAACGAATTGGAATTTCAAAAGAAGACACACGAGAAGTTTACAAAAAAATATGGTGGGAGGGTCTTTTATATCATCTCTATGACCGAAGGCAAGAAAAAAATCATCCACAACCATGAAGTCATCGAGGAGATAAGAAAAGAGATCAAAAGATTAGGGGAAGACTAAATCATGCCACAAACGATCTCAAGTAACGAAATGGAATTCAAGTTGCATTTTTCCAAAAGAATTCTTGATCTTTCATCTCGGACGTATCTTATGGGGGTGTTGAATGTGACTCCGGATTCGTTTTCGGATAGGGGGAGATTTTTAAAGCTTGAAGATGCGATAAGATGCGGAATAAAAATGGCAGAGGAAGGTGCGGATATAATTGATGTGGGTGGGGAATCGACTCGCCCCGGATCGGATCCAGCTACAATTGAGGAGGAACTGTCCAGAGTAATTCCGGTGATAGAAGCGTTATCTAAAGAAATAGATATTCCGATTTCCATTGATACCTATAAATCTGAGGTAGCCAAAAAGGCTTTGGAGGCTGGGGCGGAGATGATAAATGATATAAGCGCCTTGAGATTCGATCCTGAAATGAAAGAGGTTGCCGCCGAATACCAAGTTCCCATAGTATTAATGCACATCAAAGGGACTCCCAAAAATATGCAGGAAAATCCATATTATGAAGATGTGATAAAAGAGATCATAGAGTATTTGCGTGAAAGCATCCAGCTGGCAAAAGAGGCTAAAGTCCAAGAGGAGAATATCATAATTGATCCCGGGATCGGATTTGGAAAAAGACTCGACGACAATCTAAATATATTGAAAAATTTGAAAAGTTTATCTATATTAAACCTCCCGATTTTAGTGGGTCCATCACGAAAATCCTTCATCGGGAAGGTGCTCGATTTGCCGGTGGAGGAAAGATTAGAGGGAAGTTTGGGGGCTTTGGCGGTCAGCATAATGAATGGAGCGAACATAGTCAGGGTGCATGATGTGAAAGAGAGTAAGAGGGTGGTTAGCGTAGTGGACGCCATCTTAAATGTGGATTAAAGCGGAACATAGGAGCCGCACCTTAAGGGTGCGATAGAATACGCAGGCTAAAGGACGTGTTGAAGAACTCTCTTATTCGTGCAGAAATTGGATTTTTCCCCGCCAAAGGCGGGGAATCCTTGTGACCCGCACGAGATTGGTTCGGGAATTGGAGGGACTGTTTCCCAAATCATTTTTCTTTCTTTAAAAGAGGTGCGGTATTATATTGATGTGAGTTTAATGGCACTATACGGATAGCACTTCAAATGAGGAGGGAAAAAGCC
>Ga0315289_10007262_pt1 | contig 16157 bp, 14 predicted proteins | sample YL17G11_40_MG_FD_203452 | JGI IMG/M metagenome (GOLD analysis project Ga0315289, IMG submission 203452) | Sediment microbial communities from Yellowstone Lake, YNP, Wyoming, USA - YL17G11_40 | ecosystem: Environmental > Aquatic > Freshwater > Lake > Sediment | place: USA: Wyoming | collected... | reverse complement strand
CACCCTCGAGTTTGAGCACGCAGCCGCCTTCAAAGCCATACTTGTTGTGCTCGGTGCCCGGCATGCCTTTTGCAATCACGGGTTCCTCACGCTGCTCGGTGATGCTCAAGGTGATGCCGCAAGGCGGCTCATTTTTCGTGAACTGGGACAGTTTGCCGTTTTGCGCCAACACCACCCCGCCTGTGGACAGCATTGCCGCCGCCACAGCCAATACCTTCAGTTTTTCATTTATTCTCATGTTTTCTCCTTGGTTTGTTGATGTTGTCATTGGTACCCCGGTCACGGTTTCGTCGCCGACCATGTTCCGGCCTCAAGGTCAAGATACCATCTGTCGTACCACTGCAGCAACATCGTCGAACCATTGATCTGGGGGAATTCCGGTGACATAGAACTTATCTCCTCTTTCCCGGCTTCGGCCCCGGCCTGCGGGGGGAGAGCGGACGGGACAGGCACTGTTCCAGATCGGTTACGAAACTCGGGCTACCTAACGGGCGGCCCGTACGGCCGTGCCGCCGCAATCGCCGGAGCATATCCTCGTCGTCCTCGGTCACAAGAAAAGCCCGCCAATCGGCCACCTCGGCCCCAAACGGGCCGCCAGCCTTCACCAGTCGGTCGCATCGACCCGCCACATGGGCGGCCGCGCTCGACCACGGCCAGTCCCACGCCTGGGCGACGAGACCCGCACGCACCGGATTCCGTTCGACGTATCGGGCTGCCGCCAGCGTGTGCGGACCGTCCATCGGGCACGACGCAAAGCGGCCCTGCCACAGATACCCCCGCCAGTTCTCGCGGAAATTGATCGCCCGAGTGTACCGCCAGTGCGCTCGCCCGATGCCCAGGGCCAGACCCTCCGGAGCGTGCGGCACGACGACCAGATGCACGTGGTTCGGCATCAGGCACCAAGCCCACACCTCTAGGTCATGCTCGATGCAGGCCGCCGCCATCAAGTCCAGGTAGGTCGTGTAGTCCTCCGGGCGGAAGAACGTCGGCTGCCGCCGGTTCCCCCTTTGGGTGACGTGGTGCGGAATCCCTTTGACTACCACGCGGGCCAGACGGGTCATAATCGCACGCTACCCCGCTGACCTTCCTGAGTCAAGCCAATTAAGTTCTATGTCACCGGAACTCACCGGAGTCAAGCCCATTAAGTTCTATGTCACCGGAACTCCTCGGTTGGGAAGCGTATTTTTTGGGTGCGGCAATTTTTTCTGGCACTCGTTTTTTCTGGGAACGGCCACCAGTGTGTCATTTCGACCGAGTCCGCCGAAGGCGGACGAGCGGAGAAATCTCGTCTTGCCAAAAAGCAGAACGACCACGGCGAGACCCCTCCACTCCCCTTCGATTCGCTGCGCTCACTCAGGGTCGGTCGGGGTGACAGCCTAAAACGGCATGCCAGGAAAAATTGCCGCACCTTATTTTTTCAGCGACACTTTTTCCAGTGGACAGGGTTTGTCCGTTGCGGTAGTCTGCTGGGTCGAACCGCACAGCCAAGGGAAAGGAATCGGAATCATGTCCACTCGCGTCAACCGTCGGGCCTTTCTGAAACACTCCGCCGCCGGGGCGGGGCTAGTCATCCTCACGGGCTCCGCCAGCATCCGGGCCTACGCCGCCAACAATAAACTCAACACGGCCCTCATCGGCGTGGGCGGGCAGGGCGGTGCCGGCCACGGCATGGCATCCGGCGAGAATATTGTCGCCCTCTGCGACGCAGACTCCAGCCGCATGGCCGGCTTTGCCCAGAAGCAGCCCCAGGCCAAGACCTACACCGATTGGCGCAAGATCTACGACAATCACAAGGACCTGAACCTGGTCCTGGTGGCCACGCCCGACCACACGCACTTTCCGGCGGCGTACTCGGCCGTCATCCGCGGCGCGGGCTGCTACTGCGAGAAGCCGCTGACCCACTCTATCTGGGAGGCCCGCACCCTGGCCGAGGCCGTCCGCAAGCACAAGGTCCCCACCCAGATGGGCAACCAGGGCCACGCCAACGAGGGCAACCGCCGCATCGTCGAATGGGTCCGGGCCGGCGCCATCGGCACCATCAAGGAAATCCATACCTGGACCAACCGGCCCGTCTGGCCGCAGGGCAAACTCGGCCCGTTCAAGCAGGCCCCGGTCCCCGCGAACCTCAATTGGGACGCCTGGCTCGGCGTGGCGCCCCTGCGGCCGTACTTCGTGAAGGACGACGGCAATAGCCCGGTCCATTCGTTCGCATGGCGCGGCTGGTTCGATTACGGCTGCGGCGCCGTGGGCGACATGGGCTGCCACACGTGGGACAGCGTCTGGTGGTCGATGGACCCGCGGGCCCCGTTGTCGGCCGAGCCCATCAAGGTGGTGGACCTCGGGACCGAGACGTTCCCGAGGCAGATGATCGTGAAGTGGGAATTCGGCCCGAGCGCCGCCGACTCGCCGGTCAAACGTCCCGCCTTCACCGCGTTCTGGTACGAGGGCGGCCTGAAGCCGGACGTGCCGGAAGAGATCCTGAACGACCCCACGCGGGAGAAGAAGGAACTGCCCCGCTCAGGCAACTTGTACATCGGCGACAAGGGCAAGATCCTCGTCGAAGGCGATTACGGCGACAGCCCGAGACTCATCCCGCAGGCCAGGATGGATGAGTTCAAGGCCGGCGACATGCAGAAGATCGAGAGAATCCCCAACTCCATCGGACACCGCGAGGAACTGATTGTCGCCTGCCGCGGCGAACAACCGTGGGACTATCCGAAGTCCAACTTTACCTACGCCGGCCCGCTCGTCGAGGCCATGAACCTGGCCAACGTGGCTGTCCGCGTCGGCCAGAAGGTTGCCTGGGACGCGAAGAACCTCAAATGCCCCGGATGCCCGAATGCCGATGGGCTCATCAAGCGGCCGTATCGCAAGAGTTTCTGGGCCGTCTGATTTCGCCGGAACCGGGCGACTGACGCGCGGCGGGCAGTCTTGCCCGCCGCGTTTTTCGGCGACACTTTTTCCATTGGATAGGGTTTGTCTGTTGCGGTAGTCTGCTTGGTCGAACCGCACAGCCAAGGGAAAGGAATCCGAACCATGTCCACTCGCGTCAGCCGTCGGGCCTTTCTGAAACACTCCGCCGCCGGGGCGGGGCTCGTCATCCTCACCGGCTCCGCCGGCATCCGGGCCTATGCCGCCAACAATAAACTCAATACCGCCCTCATCGGCGCCGCCGGCCGAGGCGGGGCCCACCTCGGTGCAGCGGCCGGCGAAAACCTCATCGCCCTCTGCGACGCCGACGAAGGCCGCTTGGCCAAGGCCCTCGCAAAGGCCCCCGCCGCAAAAACCTACACCGACTATCGCAAACTCCTGGACGCCCACAAGAACTTGAACGCCGTCTTCGTCGCCACCCCCGACCATAACCATTTCCCCGCCGCCATGCGCGCCATCGACGGCGGCGCCGGCGTCTACGTCGAGAAGCCCATGACCTACTGCATCTGGGAAGCCCGCACCCTGACGGAATTCGTACGCAAGAAAAAGGTCGCCTCCCAAATGGGCAACCAGGGCCACTCCGGCGAAGGATGGCGCAACCTCTGCGAATACATCTGGGCCGGCGCCATCGGCGGCGTCACCGAGGTCCACTGCGTCACCAATCGCCCCATTTGGCCGCAGGGCGTCGACCGGCCCCCCACCAAACCCGTCCCGCAGGGACTCAACTGGGAATGCTGGATCGGCCCCGCGCCCTACCGCGACTACCACGACGGCCTCCACGGGTTCGCGTGGCGCGGCTGGCTGGATTTCGGTGCCGGCGCCCTCGGCGACATGGGATGCCACATCATGGACGGCGCCGTGTGGGCGCTCCGGCTCGGCGAGGCCAAGACCATCGAGGTCGAGGCCGAATCCTCCGGCGTCAACAGCGAAACCTTCCCGAAGTGGTCCATCGTCACGTACAAGTTCCCCGCGCGCGGCTCGATGCCGCCGGTCACCCTGAAATGGTTCGACGGCGGCAAGCGGCCGCCAAGACCCGCCGACCTCGAACCCGAACGCAAAGAGGATTACGATTCGGTGTACTACGGATCGAAGGGAACGATGGTCGCGGGGACGTACGGCGACGGGGCCCGCATCATCCCCGAGGCCAAGCGCCAGGCCGTCCCGCGCCCGGAGAAGACAATCCCCCGCTCGCCGAAGGGGTTCCACGGCGACTTCCTCGACGCGTGCAAGGGCGGCCCGCCCGCCAGTTCCAACTTCGACTACTCCGGTCCGCTGGCGGAGATTGTCCTGTTGGGGAACCTGGCGATTCGCCTCGGCCGAAAGATCGAGTTCGATGTCGTTGCCATGAAGGCGAAGAATTGCCCCGAGGCCGACGCCCTCATTCGCCGACCGCCTCGCCCCGGCTGGTACCTATAAGTGGGCGGCATCCTGGCGGCGCCGGGCGCCGGGCGCCGGTGACCCGAAAATGTGGTTGCATACGGGATAAGGATGGGTTATAATACTCTGCGTTGGGTAACATGTCCTCGGCCGCGGAAAGGAGCATGCCCATGGCGGTTTCCGCCGAGCGCCGACAGCACCAGCGGTTCGACGTTCCCTGTCGCCTGCGCCTCGAACTTCCCGACGGACACGGGCTCCGTGCGCGGGCGATCAACGTGAGCGACGGCGGGGCCTATTTCGCGGCCGAGAAGGTCCCGGCCGTCGGCCAGGAGGTCAGCGTTCGCCTCGGTATCCCGCGCGACACGGCCAACACGTTCTTTCTGGAGCAATTCGCCGCCCGCGCGAAGGTCATCCGTCACGATGCGCCGCACGAGGAAGGGGACGGCGTCGGCGTCGCCCTGCGATTTGAGAAGACCCTTCCTCTCGACCTGCCGTAGCACTACTACGCTTTAACCGCAAAGTGCGCAAAGCGAAGAGGCAGGGAATATCGCCGACCGCTCCCGCGGTCGGCTCACGGTGTGAGCCGCGACCGGAAGGTCGCGGCGATGTCCATTCCACCTTTTTGGTTGGATAGTGTCGTAATGCTAGCGCCGAGATTCGTACACGATTCGCCCGGCGACGAGCGTCCATTTCACGCGCCCGCGCACCTCCCACCCCGCGAACGGGCAATTCCGCGCCCGTGACGCGAAATGCGCCGGATCGATGACCCACGGCTCGTCCGGGTCGATTACCGTCACGTCAGCCGCCGCGCCGACTGCCAGCGTCCCGTAGGGCAGACCCAGCACGCGCGCGGGGTTCACCGTCAGCCGCGCAATGAGGTCCGGCCAGTCCAGGACCCCCGGCTCGACAAGCGCGCGGACGTAAACCGGCAGGGCCGACTCCAGGCCGATCATGCCCGGCGGCGCGGCGACGAGGCCTTTCGCCTTCGCCGCGGCGGTGTGCGGCGCGTGGTCCGTGGCCAGGCAATCGATGGTCCCATCGCGGACGGCCTCGATCACCGCGGCCACGTCCGATGCGCTCCGCAGCGGCGGATTCACTTTGAAGACGCTTTCGCGGCCGCGGAGCGCCTCGTGCGTGAGGGCGAGGTGGTGCGGCGTCGCTTCGGCCGTCACGGGCGCGCCGGCCGATTTCGCCCTCCGCAGCGATTCGACTGCCCCGGCCGTCGAGACGTGGGCGACGTGGACCCGGCAACCGGCAACGGTTGACGCCCGACAAGCGCGCTCGACTGCGGCTGTCTCCGCTTCGGAAGGGATCCCCGGAAGGCCTAGCGCCAGCGTCATGGGCCCGTCGTTGACGATGCCGCCAGCGGCGAGGCGGGCGTCCTCGCAGTGGCAGATGGCCACCGCGCCGCCTGTCCGCCGTAGCCCTTCGGGCGAAGGCGGAATTGCCGCCGCCCGGCGAAGGACCGCCTCGAACACTTTCGCGTCGGCGACGTCCGACCCGTCGTCGCTGAACGCGACGGCCCCCGCGGCCTTCATCGCCGCGAGGTCCGCCGGCTCTCTGCCCGCCCGGCTGCGGGTCATTGCCCCGATGGGAAGTACGCGCGCCAGGCCGGTCTCGCGGCCTCGGCGAATGTAATACGCCACGGCCTCGGCCGAATCCATCGGCGGGTTCGTGTTCGGCATGGCGCAGACGGTCGTGAAGCCGCCCCCGACCGCCGCCGCCGCGCCCGTCTCAATCGTCTCCGGCAGGGCCGCAGGGTCCGCCCCTCCGACTTTGGACGCTGCGCGGGCGACGGGCGGCTCGCGAAAGTGGACGTGCAGGTCAATGAAGCCCGGCGAGACGATCCGCCCGCGGCAATCGATAGTGCGGTCGGTCGGGCTTTGCCCCGGCGGAGCGGTGCTTCGCCCAGGCGGGGCCGGGCCGAGTTTGCCGGCGGCGCCGACGCGAGCGATGAGGCCGCCTTCTATGAGCAGGTCGCCTGTCTCATCGCGTCCGGTGGCCGGATCTATGATGCGTCCACCGGTAAGCATCAGACGATTCATCGTTGGCGGCTTGGGTGTGACTGATTTTCCTGGCATTTGAATTTCTTGCAACAAGGGGCTGTTATGCGTGCCGGAGGCACGCTTGTACTCTAGCCACGGGCGCAAGCCCGTGGAACGGAATGCCCCGAGACCTTCCTTTTTTCTCTTTTTTTTCGAGCCCCGTAGGGGCGACGGAGGCTGCGATTCAAGCGCCCCTCCGGGGCTTGGAACCAAAAACAACAGATGATGAATGTATCCGCCTCGTTCCCTGTCCACGGGCTTGCGCCCGTGGCTAGAGTACAGTCCGCCCCTCCGGGGCAGGTAAACGGCCTGCCAGAAAATCCGGTCACACTCAGGGGCCTCGTCTGGAAGTTTTTCGTTCCCGCTCCATCGCCCCGATGCACAGCACGAGGGCCGCCATCCGCACCGCCACGCCGCACGTCACCTGGTGGAGGATGACGCTCTGCGGGCCGTCGGCCACCTCGTCGGTGATTTCGAGGCCGCGGTTGATGGGGCCCGGATGCAGGACGATCGCGCCGCGCTTTGCCCGCGCGAGGCGCTTCGCCGTCAACTGATAGGCGCGCTTATAGTCCTCCAGGTCGAAGGCCACCCCTCCCTCCGTCCCGGCGCGCCGGGACTGCGCAGGCGGGCCTGCCCCGTTGGGGACGTTCCGCGCGCCGTCGCCAAAGCGGCTTTGGCGCGTCGGCGACTCGTGCCGCTCGAACTGGACGCGGAGCATCATCACCGCGTCGCACTCAGGCAGGACGGCGTCCAAGTCGCTGCTCGTCTCGACGGGCGCGGCGATGTCGCCCAGTCCAGCGAGGAAGAGGGGCGGGCCGACGAAGACGGCGCGGCTCCCGAGTTTCGTAAGGCCGTAGAGGTTCGAGCGTGCGACGCGGCTATGGCGGATGTCGCCGACGATGGCGACTGTGAGGCCGTCGAGGCGGCCGAGTTTGTGGCGCATCGCGAGGAAGTCCAGGAGCGCTTGCGTGGGATGCTCGTGGGCGTCGTCGCCGGCGTTGAGGACTGCACAGTTGACCGCCTCGGCCACCGCCTCGGGCGCGCCGCGCTCGGAGTGGCGGATGACGATGGCGTCCAGGCCCATTGCCTCGATGTTCCGCGCGGTGTCGAGGAGCGTCTCGTTCTTCTTGAGGCTGCTCGTCGCGGCATGGAACTGGATGACGCGGGCGCCCAGGCGTTCGGCGGCTAGGGTGAAACTCGTCCGCGTCCGCGTCGAATCCTCGCAGAAAAGGTTTAAGACGGTCCGATTAGCGAGAGGGCCGGGTGGCACTGGCGGCCCTTCGGCCTCGCTCAGGGCGGGCTTGCCCGCCAGTGCACGGGCTGGCCGCGCGCCCGTCGCGTAGGGAAGGAACTTCTCAGCCGTGTCCAGGAGATACCTGATTTCCCCGGCCGAGAGGCCCTCCAGGCCCAGGAGATGCTTGCGGGTCCACTTGGCGGGCCTTTTCTTTGTCATGCGGGCCTTTCTGTAAATCAGGCTGCGTCAGCGGCCGACTATAGGGCGCGAAAGGACCGCGTTCAACGGAAAAGCCGCTTGTGCGCGAGGTGCCAGGCGTCACCCCGACCGAAGCGGAGGGGTCTCGCCGTGGGCGTCGGCGGGTTGTGTTTCACGGCGAGATGCCTCGACTTCGCTCGGCATGACAGCGCGGGGCCGAGGTGCTGAGGCGGCCGGCTTGGGCGACGGCGATCGGTGTGATTTCGGTGGTGTTCGGTTCGCTGGGGGTGATCTGTACGCCCGTGAACCTGGTGATGCAGCAACGGAACCCCGCCATGAAGGCGATTTTCGAGCACGCGCCGGAGTGGTTTAGGGCGTATGTCCTGGTTTCGCAGGCGATAGGGATTGTTATGGCGTTGTGGTTGCTGGCGGCTGGGGTGCTGCTGCTGGGGCGAAAACCGTCGGCAGGGCTGACGCATGTCGTCTACTCCTTGGTCAGCCTCGTTATGACAGCCGTGGGAACGGCGGTGATGGCTGTGGCGATGAGCAGCGGCACGATGCCGGAGAATGTGGCAGCCCCGGCGCGGCTCGGGCTGTGCATCGGAATGGTCATCGGGCCGGCCTATCCGGTCTTCCTGCTGATCTGGTTTATGCGGCGGAAGATTCGGCAGGAGATGGCGTCGTGGCGTAGCGGGCAGGTGTAGGGTGCGGTCCAGGCGGAGGACGATCGTGGCGGGCAGGAATGCCCGCCACGCTTTTTTTGTGGGCGCTATCAACGCCCGGGTCTGGTGAAAAGAAGCGGCATGGCGGCGAGGAGGCCGAGCGTGGAGTAGAGGGCTTCGACTTCGCCGCGGCAATTGTACCAGCACTGGCGGCAGGTGTTCGCTCGCCAGCGGCGGCGGAGGCGCTCAATCAGCAAAGGCATCGGCGTCTCGACGATGGAGCCGACGGAATTGGTACGATCCTCAACGCACTTGGCCACGAGGCCGCGCTCGTCAATGTTGAACGTGGCCTGTCCCGCACGGCAGCCGCCGATGCCGCCGTCGAGGGCTGCATCGAAGCGCGAAAGAAAATACGGGTTCGACAGGAAGCCGGAGTATCGCCGGCGAAGGTCGAGGAGCCGCTCGGAAACGGGTGGCCGCGGACGGTGCGACTCTTCTCCCGTCTTAAGCACGCCGTACGGCTGGACCATGAAATGGATGCCGAGGCGCGCAGCGAGGGCGACCACGTCCTCGATCGAGGCCTGGTTGTCGGCCGTGAGGACGGCCATCAGGTTGACGCGCTGGTGCGGCGCGGTCCGGGTGTCGCGGAAGGTTTCGAGGGCTCGTACGGCCTCGTCGAAGGCGCCCGGCCGGCCGCGTTGGGCGTCGTGGCGTGCCGCGTCGGGATAGTCAATCGAGACGCTGGCGCCCCAGAGACCGGCCTGCCAGAGGCGCCGGGCCGTCTCTGCCTGGAGCCGCCAGCCGTTGGTCGTAAGGAAGGGAAAGTGGAAGCGGGCGATTGCAGCGATGAGGTCGGGGAGGTCGGCGCGCAAAAGCGGTTCGCCGCCCGCGAGGTTCACGAGGAGGGAGCCTGAGCGGGCGAGGTTGGCCGCCCCTCGCGCAAAGTCGGTGACGGAAAGTTCCTCGTCGGGCGTGTGACTCTCGCGCCAGTAGGAGCAGATGCGGCAGCGGAAGTTGCAGCGGTAGGTGACCTGCCAGGCGCACCAGACGGGCCGGCGGGCGAGGTAGGCGCGGAGGAGGCGGGCTTTTTTTTCGGAGGGCGAAAGAATCTTTGGAGTTTGCATCATGGGTCAAGTCGCCCGCCGCTTCCGCGGCGGGCTCACGATGACGGGCGCGCGGGGGGGCCGAGAAAAGGTTTGACGACGAGTTCGAAGAGGGTCCGCCCCTTGCCGATTCTGACGCGCCGGGCGAGGCGAATCAAGGCCGCGGCCCGCGGACGGTGGACGGCATAGGGAATGGCCTCGCGGGCGGTGATGAGATCGTCTTCGGAAAGGGCAGGGAGGGCCAGGGCCGGCCGGCCGTCGCGGTAGGCGGCCGCAGGGTCGCCGACGAGCCAGCCGTTCTCGCGGGCGGCCTCCTCGGACCGCGTGCCGGGCGCGGGAAAATGCAGAACCGCTTCCACCCGGTCGGGCTTAAGGCGATTGAGCATCAAGAGCGTCTCGTCGAGCGAGGCGGGGGTTTCGTAGGGCGCGCCGATTTCGACCCGGGCGGCGCTTCGGACACCGGCGCGGCGAAGGGCGCCGAAGGCGTCCACAAGGTCGGCGGCGGAGACTTCAAGGCCGAGGATGTCGTTGCGGATGAGCGTCGAGCCGCTGCCGATCTCGATGAGAACTTCCTCACACCCGGCGCGGGCGAGCAGCGGGGCGACGGCGTCGGTTACGTCGCGGGGTTCCAGGACGGTGCGGAAGGGCAAGGCCACTTTGCGGGCGTAGGCGCCGGCGAACTTGGCCAACCACTCGGGGGCGGAGGCCCAGCGGCGATTGGTGATGCGGAAACCGGCCATGTCGAGGTGTTCTTCGGCGAGGTTAAACATCTCCTGGAGGATGGCGCGCAGGGGGCGGTGGATGACGGGCCAGCCCTGTAGTAGAGAGTTCCTCTCACTACAGGGCCAGGCAGCGGCGGGTTGGGGGGGCGCCCGGGGAACGGGGGCGGCGGCCTGGCGTGTTTCGCCGCCGCGGGCGACGCAAACCTCCGCGTAGCCGCCCGAATCGAGGTCCAGGTCGGAAAGGTAGAGGTCGCGGGCGGGCGGTCCCGGCTCCGCCAGGGCAAAGCCCGGCTTCGCCGAGGCGACGCCCGGCGCGCCGGGATCGCTGAGGGATTCCGGCGGGCGGACGGGGGCGTTCCGCATGATGCCGGTCTCGCACTTGATCCAGAGGCCCGGGGTTTTCAGGTGCTCGAGCCCGGCGTGCGGGGAGTCGAGGTAGTCGGGGATGGCGAGGTCGGCGGGACCGATGGCGACGGCCTGGACGCCGCTCATGCTCAGGCAGTCGTCGGGGCATCGAGCGGGATGGGGGCCGAACAGAAGGAGCGGGGCATCGGTGATGCGAGCGAGGGAGTCGGCGATGCGGCGGGCGAGGTCGGCCGAAAGACTTTCGACGTACAAGGCGACGGCGCCAGGAGCGGCTCCGGTGAGGGCAGCGTCGAGGGCGGCTTCGTCACAGGATTCGAGAACGAGGAGCGAGGCGTCGTGGCCGCGGGCTCGCAGGACGGCGCCCAGCAAGGCGACCTCGTGGCGATAAGGGTTTCGCTGGGCGTCAAGGTCGGCGGCGGGTTGAACGAGGAGGACGCGCATGGGCTACTCCAGGGCGGCGTCGGGAACCAGACGAGCCGCCTCGGGGTTGCAGAGGCGGTGGACGAGCGTCTCCATGGCAAGGCGTTCGTGGGCGGAGGTCTTGGCGGCGAGGTCGGCATCCACGAGAGCCTGATACGCGGCCGCAAGGTGGTCGGCGGGAAAAGCCTCGACGGAGCGGCGCACCCGCGCGAAGGCGCCGCGCGGGACGCCCGCCTTGGCCATGGCCGCATCGAGACCCATCTGGCGTCCAAGGGCGGAGGCGCGGACAAGTTGCCGGAGTTGGACGCGCAGGAGACCGACGATCTGGGGTGCGGTCATGCCCTCGGCCCAGAAGGCGTCGAGGAGTTCGAGGGCGCGGGCGAGTCGGCGTTCGGCGACGGCGTCGGCCATGGCCCAGATGCGTTCGTGGTGGCCGCGCGCGATAAGCGCGTCGACGTCGGACGCGTCGATGGCGCGGGCCTGGCCGGTGTACAGGTCGAGCATTTCGAGTGCGGAGACCAGCGCGCCCATGTCGGGTCCGAGATGCTCGACGAGCATCTGGGCGGCGGCAAAGGGGAGTTCTTTGCCGTGGCGCTTGCGGGCCTGCTGGGTGAGCCAGGCGGGGATCCTGTGGGGCTGGGTGGTTTCGCACTGGACGCAGAGGCCGAGGCGCGCGACGCGCTTGCCGAGTTCAGTGCCCGGATTCCACTTGGCGACCTCGAGGCAGAGGGCGGCATCGGGCGCGGGGGCGTCGAGATACTTTTCAAGGGCCTCGCGGGCCCGTTGGACGAAGACGTCGGCGCCGCGGACAAAGACAAGGCGTCGTGGGGCCAGCAGGGGCGGCGTTCGCAGCGTATCGAGAACGCGGGCGAGGTCGGCTTCGGGGCCGTCGAGTTCCTCGAGGCCGGCGCCGGGGTCGGTGTCGCCGAAGACGCTCGCGCGGACGCCGCGGCGACCTTCGTGCAGAAGGTAAGGGTCGGAGCCGGCGAGGACGTAAATGGGTTTTGGCTGGGCGGGAGGCGCCTTGAGGAATTCGCTGAGCCGTATCCCGACCGGGCCGGTTCTGACTTTTCGAGCGGGCAAAGCAGGTCTCCATGCCACGACGCGGCGCCACCTTGAGGCTGTTTTACGCGATGGACCGGGAAGATGCAAAGGATACTTTTGCTAGCGCGACTTTGTCCTTCGCGCCCCGTAGAGGGGGGATAGCGCGGCGGGCATTCTTGCCCGCCGCGCGGTGGTCCCGGCGCGCCGGGACCACCGCGCCGCCGCTTACCTGCGGTCGCCACGGCGCCCAGCCAGGGTCGAGGAGCGGAGTTGACAAAGTAGCGCTAGGACCGCGGGCCGATGCGGTCGAAGGCCGTCAGCGGGCGCAGGACCTCCGGCACGAGGACGGAGCCGTCGGCCTGCTGGTAGTTTTCGAGGATGGCGATGAGCGTCCGGCTGGTGGCGATGGCGGTGCCATTGAGGGTATGCACCAGTTCGGGTTTCTTACCTTGGGCGGGTCGGAAGCGGATGCCGAGGCGCCGGGCCTGGTAGTCGGTGCAGTTGGAGGCGGAGGTGATTTCGCCGAACTCGCCGCCCTCACCCCGGCCAGGCATCCAGGCCTCCAGGTCGAACTTGCGATACGCCGGGCCGCCCAGGTCGCCGGTCGAGATGTCCATGACGCGGTACGGGATGCCGAGCGCCTGGTAGATCATTTCCTCGATAGCGAGGAAGCGGAGGTGCATGGCATCGGAATCTTCGGGCCGGGTGAAGGCGAACATCTCGACCTTGGTGAACTGGTGGACGCGATAGAGGCCACGGCTGGCGCGGCCATAGGCGCCGGCCTCGACGCGGAAGCAATGGCTGAGGCCGCCGACGAGGATGGGCAGGCGTTCGGCGGGGACGATCTCGTCCATGAGGATGCCGCCGAGGGTGATCTCGGCGGTGGCGATGAGGCCGAGGTCGAAGCCGTCGATCCGGTAAATCTGGGTCTCCTCGCCGCGGGGATTGAAGCCGGTGCCTTCGAGGACGCGCATGCGGGCGAGGTCCGGCGTGGTGTGGAGGATGAATCCCTCGCGGGCGAGGGTTTCGAGGGCGAACCGGCACAGGGCGAGTTCCAGAAGGACCGCCTCGTTCTTGAGGAAGAAGAAGTTGGCCCCGGTGACCTTGGTCGCGCTGTCGAAGTCCACGAGACCGAGCGCCTCGCCGAGGGCGACGTGATCCTTGGGCTGAAAGTCAAAGCGGGGGATCTGGCCCCATCGGCGGAGTTCGCGGTTGCCGGTCTCGTCCTTGCCGATGGGCGCGTCGGGATGCGTGAGGTTCGGGATGCGGGCCTGCTCGCTGCGGAGTTCCTCTTCGACCTGGGCGAGTTCGGCCTCTTTTTGGGCGATGGCGTTCTTCAGGGCGGTGGCTTCTTCGACCAGAAGAGGCCGCCCGGCGTCGCAGGCCTTGGGGATCCGCTGGCTGAGTTCCTTTCGGCGGTTCCGGAGGCCGTCCACTCCCTGAATGAGGTCGGAGCGCCGGTCGGCGAGGCGAAGGACCTTGTCAATGTCGGCCTTCATGCCGCGGTTGGCCAGGTTTCGGCGAACCTCGTCGGTGCGCGTGCGGATGGTTTCCAGGTCGAGCATGAGCGTCCTTTGGCTCCAGGGTGCGGTGGGGTTATTGTACCGAAACAGCGGCGGCGATGCAAGAGCACTTCGGAATGTGCTGGCGGATGGTGGGTATGATTTATACGATGGCCGACCCAGGGCAGGATTTGCATGAATCTAAAGATTGTCAGTGAAATTACCGACATTGAGATCATTGCCCGTGGACGCGGCATTCGGGAGATCTTCCGCTTGCGCCGAACGTACGGGCCGGGCAATTGGCGTAAGATGAAAGGACTCGCCCGCGTACAACTTTCCACTGGTCGAATACGGCTGGCGGAGATACACTGGTATGAGGCGCAGGGGGTTGGAAAGAGGGAATTCAAGCGTAAACGTTACCTGGACTAACCGATGAGAAACGCACGGCACACGCAATCAGGGTTTGTGGTTTGCATCAACAACACCGGATATTCCGCCTCGTTGGAGTTGCACAAGATATACCGCCTTGTGCCAGACGAGGGCGCGGCTGCTGACGGCGACATTCGGGTTGTGGATGAGAGCGGAGAGGATTACCTTTATCCGGCATCTTGTTTCGCTTCGATCAAGGTTCCCCCAGCGGTCGAGAAATCCCTGCTCCACACATCGTGATGGCGACGGTCTCCGAACAGGAAGGACCCCCCACCAGCAGCAAACTGCTGTATGCGCGTGCTGTCCTTGTGTTAGGTCGTTTGGGCAACTCGTGTTCGCACAGCGGGTCGGAAAACCCCCGCACGAAACGGCTGCGCATCGTGTCCGCGGCGCTTGCAAGGCAAGCGCGGGCGTGTAAAATAGCGCGGACCGAAAAAGTACGAGGCTACGTTCATGCCGGCCAACCTGACACCGGATTATCTGAAGGCCGAGAGAGCCTTCCGGCAGGCCAAGACAGCGCCTGAGAAGATCGTAGCGCTGGAAGAGATGCTGGCGACGATCCCGAAGCACAAGGGCACGGAGAAGATGCAGGCGGACATCAAGCACCGGATCGCCAAGGTGCGGTCGGCGGCGACGCAGGCTCGCGGCAAAGGCGGCGGCGTTGACATCTTCTTCGTCGAGAAACAGGGGGCGGGACAGGTGGCCCTCGTCGGCACGCCGAACGCCGGCAAGAGTTCCCTCGTGGCCGCCGTCAGCCACGCCAAGGTGAAAGTGGCGCCCTATCCGTACGCGACGCACGCGCCCGTACCGGGGATGATGCCGTTCGAGGACATTCAGATTCAACTCGTGGACCTTCCACCGGTCATGCCGGAGGGGCTGGTGCCGGGGATGACGGGGACCCTGCGAAACGCCGATATCCTGATGATCTGCCTGGACCTGTCGGCAGACGATGTGCTGGAACAGGCGGAGGTGTGCCTGAGGGTCCTGGAGGCGAAGGGTCTCGTGCCCGCTTCGACGCGAGGCGAGCGGGAAGGGCAAGAAGTGCTCGAGGGGGCGACTGCGAAGCGGACGATCTTCGTGGGGACGAAAGCGGACGCCCCCGGGGCGAAGGACAACCTGGAGGTGCTGCGGGCGTTGCGGACAGACCTGGAGCCGTTCGTGGTGACGAGCGCCGAAACCCGCGAAGGTCTCGAGGACATGGGGAAGCGGCTCTTTGCGATGCTGGACGTGGTGCGGGTGTATAGCAAGGAGCCGGGCAAGCCGGCCGACCTCCACCAGCCGTTTATCGTGCCGCGCGGGAGCACGGTGATGGACTTGGCGGAAACGATCCACCGGGAACTGGCGCAGCACCTGAAGCGGGCCCGAATCTGGGGTGGAGGCAAGTACGACGGCCAGGCGGTCCAGCGGGACCACGTCCTGGCGGACAAGGACGTGATTGAACTGCACGTATGAGAGCCTGTCGCGGCTTTGGGCTTGCGGGCCTGCGGGCAGGGGGGTAAACTGGCTAAGGGCGAAAGGCGGAATCGGGCTTTCCATCAGGCAGACCGCAGCGTGCATACCGAAATGGACGGGAACCCGGCGCGTGCGGCGCGAGTGCTGTTCCGCCCCGCAGGCCGGAACATCGCCTGTGCCCAAAGCCGGGGCCGGGCTCCCGGAGGTCTTGGGCATGCAGTGAGGAAGCCATGATCGGAACGGGCAAACAGATCGGCGAGATCCTGAAAGAGTTGGGGCTCGTCACCGACAAGCAGATTAAGGAAGCGCTGGAGCGTCAGGGCCGAGGCGGCCGGCGCCTGGGCGAACTGCTCATCGCCATGGGCGCGTGCACCGAGGTGGACGTGACGAAGGCGCTGGCGGTGCAGTTCGACATGGAGTACGTGGAACTGGACATCGGGACGATCAACCCCCAGGTGATGGAGATGATGCCGGAGGAGATGATGCGGGAGTACCAGATCCTCCCGCTCGCGTACGAGGACGGTCGGCTGAAGGTGGCGATCACAGACCCGCTGGACCTGGAGTCGGTGGACGCGATCCGTTTCCGGCTGAATCTGGACGTGGACTGCGTCCTGGCGCCGCGGGAACAGGTGAGCCAGATCATTTCGAGTTACACGGAGCGGACGGAATCCG
>Ga0315289_10007261_pt1 | contig 16158 bp, 14 predicted proteins | sample YL17G11_40_MG_FD_203452 | JGI IMG/M metagenome (GOLD analysis project Ga0315289, IMG submission 203452) | Sediment microbial communities from Yellowstone Lake, YNP, Wyoming, USA - YL17G11_40 | ecosystem: Environmental > Aquatic > Freshwater > Lake > Sediment | place: USA: Wyoming | collected... | reverse complement strand
AAACCTCTTGCTGGCTATGGCACCTAATGATGAGGCTTGCCTTGAAAGGACGGAAACCTTTTTGTTTGGCGGCATCTCCCGCCAAAGCAAAATGCTTTCCCTGGGTCCTCAGCGCCTCTGCGGTGAAAATTCCATTTTGGACAAGCATGATCATAGAAAAAAGTGCAGTGGCCTATTTGTCATTCGATTCGGCATCCGAGGGTTCTTAGTTTTTCCTTGGCTTTGGCTAGGTCTTTTTCTCTGACAAAGAGATGATCGGTGGAGTAGGCAGAAACAGCGAAGATAGGGATTTCTTCTTCTGCGAAGGCAGTGGAAACAGTGGCCAAGAATCCAACCAATTCAAACGGCAGAACCATCTCGAAGGTTAAAAGCTTCCAGCCTTTCTGGATTTCAATGACATCTTCTTCATCAACCTTGGTTTCGTCCATGATAACCGTGATTTCATTATGATCAATGATGTTGGCAAACGCTTCGGGATGGGTTCTTCGCGATCTGATCATGGCAAAGCTCTGATCCCAAACATGAACGCTGCCATTGTTTAAGAATGTTTCGGGCTTCATGGCTCAGATATTACTTCGTCTCTCCAATTCTTAAAGAAAGGATGTTCTCAAGAAAGTTTAACAACTCTTCTCCTCCATGATCGGTTTTTGGAGAAAACTACAGCTTGTAAGCTCGCTTGGCGAGACGGTACGCCATATCCAGAATCATCTCGTTTGCATCGTCTCTATCGACGATGCCCCTAACGACCAGACCGGCAATCCAGTTGGAGGTCACACGACGCCACAGATCATGTCGGGCTGGGATGGAAGGAAAGGCCCGGGTGTCATCGTTGAATCCCGCCGTGTTGTGAATCCCTGCGGTTTCCATGATGCGGTCGAAATAGCGTTTCATTCCGTTGATGCTGTCATGGAACCACCATGGTGGACCCAGCTTCACCGCCGGATAATGTCCTGCAAGAGGGGCCAGTTCTCGAGCGTAGGTTGACTCATCCAACGTAAAAAGAACCAACGCCAAGCGAGGGTCGTTGCCGTATTTGTTGAGCAGGGGCCGCATGTTTTGAGTGAATTCACATGGGCCCGGGATATCCGCTCCCATGTTAGGGCCGAACCGATGATAGATCAGATCGTTGTGATCACGGAGTGCTCCTACATGAAACTGCATCACGAGGCCGTCCTCAATGCTCATACGGGCACTCTCCATGATCATGTGGCCGCTGAAGAGCTTCGCGTCCTTAGGGGTGACCTTCCCCTTGAGGGCACGCTGAAAGATGGCATTGGCTTCAGAAGGTTTGAGTTCACCTGTGTAGGCGGTTTCGGCTGCGTGGTCGGTGGCCGCAGCGCCCATCTTCTTGAAGAAGGCTCGACGATTCTCGAGGGCTTCGATATATCGCTTGTAGGAGCTCACAGGGATACCACTCACCTTGCTCAGTGTCTCGATGTTCTTCTTCCAGCCCGGAGTCAGGAGATTCGTGACGGCATCGGGCCGAAAGGTGGGCCGAACGTTGCCGCTCCATCCGGATTTCCGGAGGGTCTGGTGGTGAGCGAGGGTATCTGTGGCTCCATCGGTCGTACACATCACCTCAATGTTAAAGCGCTTGAACAGCGTTCGAGGTCTGAATTCTGGAGATCCGAGCTTGGCCTCGATCTGATCATAGATCCCTTGGGCTGTTTTTCCGCTGAGTTTCTCCTCAATACCAAACAGGCTGATCAATTCGTGAGACAGCCATGCGCCGGTGGGAGTTCCACGGAAGAGGTAAAAGTGGTTAGCAAAAACCTGCCAGATTTTGCGATGATCGCTTTCGATCGGGCCTCCGTCGATCCGAGGGACACCGAGATGCTCAAGAGGAATCCCCTGGGAGTAGAGCATGCGGAAGACATAGTGATCAGGGATGATCAACAAATCAGCAGGCGTGCCCAGAGAGGCGTTTTCATCAGCCAGAAGTCGAGGATCCACATGCCCATGGGGACAGATCAAGGGGAGATTGGCCACCGATTGGTATAGTTCCATGGCAACCCGACGTTGTGCTGGGTCAGGGTCAAAATAGCGATCCTCAGTAAGATGCCATTTCTCATGGGATGTCATTGAGAATCCCTCCTTAAAAGGGTCACGGGCAAGTCGGCTGGATGCCCCGCCTTGTGGGCAGGGGGCTTCACTACGGAGGCTGTGAAGCGATAGGACGACCCTTCACAAAAGTCTGAAATTATCAATTAATTTAATGCGTTTGTATTAGTCTTCAATGACTTTTCTGGAGATCTCGAAGATCACCCTTGTTTCAGGGTCAGGGCACTGTAGGGTATAGACGTCCTCTCTGCCGAAGTCTTTTGGGTCTTTGGCTTTGCCCATCATGAATAAGGAGTACTGGATGGCCCCCAAAGCCACAGTACATAAACTATCTGTTTCTTTCAGGTTAACCATCGTCCCCTCGATGACAAATTTATCTCCCTGTTTCACGTAAGGACATTTGCTGTCTTTCGCCCTGGCGATCACTTTGTACTTAGACATGCTCATTTTCCTCCATTCTTTATTACAGTTTTCTCAGAGATGCTTAGATCATGCCCGCATATCTGAGGCAGTCCTTCATATGAGCCCGTTCTTCGCGCGTTGGTTCTAAGACCGGGTTTCGAGCCATTCCGACTTTCTTTCCTCGTGGATTAACGAGCTCATTTTCTTGCTCATCTAAACCCTCCAGCAGATAGGGTTAAGACAGATTGAAGACACGGGCAAGTTGGCTGGATGCCCCGCCTTGTAGGCGGGGGGAAAGCCGACCCTGTAATTATATCTACATTACCCGGAAGCCCCGCGCTGTGGGCGGGCAGCTTCACTATAACACAAATTTTCTCTTGCTGGTCTACGAATTTCCCGCTCACGGTTATTTCGCTTTCTCTTGGTTTATGCTAAGAAATGAATTATGTTTGGCGCGATCTTGGGGCTACTGTCTGCAGCAGGATTTGGAGTGACTACCATCATCATTCGTCGTGCAATGCTCCGGGTGAGTGCGAACTATATTGCCACCCTGACAGTCTTTACGGGTCCAATTTTTTTCTTAGCCGCGGCAGTGCTGACAGGAGAGATATGGAAACTCTTGCATTTCCCCTGGCAGGCTCATGCGTTTTTGGCTCTCTCAGGAATAGTTCATTTTGCTCTGGGGCGCAGTTGGGGATACCGTTCTATCCGACTGATCGGAGCAACACGGTCTAATATTGTAACCAGCCTGAATCCGATCGTCACTGTCCTTTTGGCCATGTTGATCCTCGGAGAGACAGTGTCGTTCGCCATGCTCATTGGAATCATCTGCACATTGATGGGCCCGCTCGTCCTCCTAAAAGAAACAGGTTCGTCAGGAGGCGCACTTTCGAGGGCAGGTGAGCATGGAAAGGAATTGGATCGTCGAACCCTTTATGAGGGAACTTTCTACGGAATTGGAGCAGCTCTCTTCTGGGGAAGCAGTGCCATCTTGATCAAACTGGGCTTGGAAAACGGGGGGACACCGGTCGCTGGAACTTTCATCGCATATTCGTCAGCTTCTTTGGTGATTGCACCTTCGTCATTTCTGAACAGAGAACATCGGGAAGAAATACTGGGGGGAGACAAGACATCAATAAAGGACGCTCTTTACAGTGGATTGACCAGTAACATTGCTCAATTGTTGAGGTATGTGGCCCTGGGACTTGGATCAGCCATTGTGGTGAGTCTGATGCTTCGTACGATCCCCCTCTGGAGCCTGCTGTTTTCCTTCCTCTTTATGCGGGAATACGAAAGCTTCAGTCGTTGGGTGCTCTTGGGGAATGCTCTCCTGGTCGTCGGTGCGATTCTGGTGCTCTTCTCCTGAGGCCACAACATTGCATTAGCACACAGTGCACAATCACTTCAGATCACGGACCGTTTCAAGAAGCATTGCGATCAGAAGAACCAGGAAACCAGCTTCTAAAACGCGATGGCCAATGGCGAGGGCTGCGCAGCCTGCGCCAGGCGGTTTGAGTCAAGGCCAATTGGTGTTTACCAAGGTCCATCTCTCCGTAAACGACCTCGTTGAAGGACTCGACAATCAATTCAATGTCCCTCGTCAAGATGGGAAACCGATGCTTCAGGCGCAAACCGTACTCTTTGGGCGTCTCGCTTAGAGAATGAGCCAAGCCACTGTGTCGTCCCCAGATCAGGAGAGCGATATACAGTTGGATCACCCCTCTATGGCCTTTGAATCTTCGGAGCAACCAGCCCCAGCAGGAATAGAGAAATCGTCTGAGCCTTTCAACCCACAGCCAGATGAGATCCCACGGACTTTGTCTCTCCTGGCCGACCGGAGTTTTCGAAAAGAGCCACTGGAATAACAAGAACACGGTCACGCCGACGATCATAAGCAAAACGATTCCCAGGAGTGCCCACATGCCATAGGCTAAGATTTTTCCAAGGAGTTCCATCCACTCGCTGGGTTTTGTCTGGGAGGTCAGGTCTGGAAGCGTGATCTTCTTCTCGGGTTGCGGTATTGCAGGTTGAGGAACATGGTAGCCGAAAATGAAAATCAAAATCTTCAATAGCACGTAGCCAACGGGGCCGGCGGCAATCTTAAGGATGTCATATCCCTTCTCGGCAACCAGCGTTAAGTAGGGCAGGCAGAACAGAACCAGGCCTGTACCTACCAACAGGACGACTGTCGTAAAACTCAATATTACTCCGATGCCCTGGTATCCAGGAAGAAAGTCCTTTGGAATATCGCCCCGATTCCGAGCCAGCCCAATAGCAAGCAGGCCGAATATCAAGAATGAAAAGACTAGAAATTCGGACGTGGGATCCTTTATTTCAAAACTTCCCCTTGTCCGCAGCAGGAATTTTGTCAAGAAGAGAAGGAAGAAAGCAAAAAGGCCCCGGTCAAAACGGGAGCAAATAATCGAATAATCCGTTGCCCTCTTAGCGAGGCCAGTGCCTCCGTGCCAAAACCCATAGGTCCAAAGTACGAGAAGAAAAATGACGAACCAGCCGATGACACCCGTCGGGTTCTCGTAGTTTCCTGTAAACCAGGTTTGACTTAAGAAAGAGTCCGACCAAGCATTGAATACCTTGACCATTACCCAAAGAGCTGGAATAAAGCCAAGGGCCTGTATCCCCAGAATGGTTATCACCCGCCATCCTCTTCCCTGAGTAAAACGAGTTAGGACCGCAGCAAGCACAAAGGAAGCTACCGCCTCCGGGAATGGGAACGTGTGATTGAAAACGGCAAGCGTAAGAAAATTGGCGCAGGCATAGAGGGTGCTCAATTCCATACCCGTAGAGGCCAAGAAAAGAAATGTCTTACCTCGTCCCTTCAAGCCCTTCCTCTCTGCTCCGAATCTCATCGAGATGATGGATGTCATGTCGAAAATCAAATCTGTCTCTCTCGGGTAACACATGACGTTGGCAGACAAAAAACATTGTTGGAATTCTGCGCTGGTGAAAGTAACTCTTTATAGAGTGGACAGTCTCATCCTCTTCACAGGAGAAATGGATACAGCTTGCTCCCCACGAAAACGTCAGCCTATGACACAACACCTCTATGATATCTCCATCGTGTTTCATTTGAAGCCTAGCGAGGAGTTCTAAAATCGCAGGCATTTGCTGATCATTTCTTGCGACGGGTACGATGGCAGGACCTCCTCCTACGAGGCACCCGTTTGCTATCAGCCCTAATGCGTGCCCCTGCTGGTCTAGCCGCACTGCCAAAGAGGCTACGACTTCGAGGGCACGTTCGAAGTCCTCTTCAGCTTGGTGTCGGGCGAATGAACCTACATCGACGACGAGAAGAATCTTTTCTTGGTGTGTAGACTCGAAGACTTTTTGCTGAAGTCGATTGTGGCGGGCACTCGCTTTCCAGTGGACATATTTCGCCGGTTGCCCATGCTGATAATCTCTTGTCCCTAAGATGTAGATCGGATCCTGAACGGGGTTTTTCGCCTTGGGAACACCGAAGAAATCAAGCCGTGGCAAAGGGTAGGATCTGAGCGAGACGAGTCTTGGGTAAACAATGATGGAGTGAGGCTCTTCAGCCTTCTTTTGTCTGGAGAAAAAAGCGAAAAGATCACCCGCTTGGAGATAAAGGGGGCCCACCTGGAACACCCCTCTTCGGTCCGCGATAAAATCCCAATCGAAGTGTATCCTCTGATACCACAAGAGGCTGCTTTCCTTCATTAATGCAGTTTCCCCGGAGGATGGCGGGAAAAGACCCTTGGCAGGGATGTCCATTTGAAGCCAAATCGGAAGGAGTTTGGCGTTTTCTACGGTTACCTTCAGGGTGAGCTTTTCGCCCGGGAAAACTTTGAGCTTGTCGATCCTTGAATGGTGTTGGAGTCCCACAAGACTTATTTGGGCCCAGAGCCTTGCACCGACCATCACTCCTAGGACAAGCAGTGTCAGAACAATGAGATCCCGTTGACCATTGAGTAGTGCAATGAGGAGGAGGGCCCCGACGAAGAATTGCATCAGGGGGATAACGAAAAAAGAGGGTACTCCGGTCTCCTGTGTTTGCATCTTGATCCCTTATTCAGCAGGGGCAGGCACCGGTATTTGACGGATGATCTCATCCAGGAAGTGCTCTTGGTTTTCTCCTCGAAGTCGTTCCTCTTCCCTCAGGATCAATCGGTGAGCAAGGACAGGCACTGCCAGATGCTTGATGTCATCGGGCAGCACATATTCCCGCCCTCGAAGCGCAGCCAGTGCTTGACCGGTACGCATTAAACCGAGAGAGCCTCTGGGGCTCGCTCCAAGACGTAAGGAGGGAGCGTTGCGGGTCGCTCTCACAATGTTTGTAATGTATTCCTTCACTGGAGACGAAATACGGATTCTCCTTCGTGCATGCTGTAACTCAACAATCTGTTCGGGGTGTGCCACCGCCTCCAGTGTGAGCAAAGGATCTTCCGACTGAAATCGTTCCAGGATGGCGATCTCTTCATCCTTCTCAGGATATCCCAAACGCACTCTCAGGAGAAATCGGTCTAACTGTGCTTCGGGCAGAGGAAACGTTCCCTCCAGCTCAATGGGGTTCTGGGTGGCCATCACAAGAAACGGGTGAGGGAGAGGATACGTTTTCCCATCCACAGTGACCTGGCGTTCTTCCATGCTTTCCAGAAGGCTCGATTGAGTTCGAGGGATCGTACGATTAATCTCATCGGCAAGGAGAATGTTGGTCATGACGGGTCCGGTTTGAAAGGTAAATTGTCCTGTCTGCTGGTTATAAACATTAAAGCCGGTGATATCCGCAGGCAACAAGTCAGGCGTGAATTGAATTCTTCTGAAGAACCCTCCTATGCTCCTAGCCAGACACTTGGCGATCAAAGTCTTTCCCAGCCCGGGGATATCATCAATCAAGACATGACCGTCCGCGAGAAGTGTCACCAAGAGGAGTTCGATGGACTGCTCTTTCCCCACAATGACATGAGAGATATTTTCAACAATCCTCTTACAGAGACTGAAATCCATGATTTCTCCTGAACGAGAGGTTCCCTCAAATCCCCCAATGTAGGTAGCACAGAAGGGATTGGAACGTCAAGGCGTTGAGAATAGAGGGGATCGTTCTTAAAGACTTCGATCTGCTGAGGGTAGCGGGTGGAGAAGACGGAACAATTGTTCCTCAAGAATCCATCACGGAAGAAGGACTTTGATGATCATGACTATAATTCCGCGGATGAAGCCGATGAAGTCGTCCAACCATCCAAGGTAGAGTAACGCGATGAGGATAAAGAATCCATAAGGCTCAATGCGGGCAAGAAAGTATTGAGTGTTTCTCGAAGCGAATCCCATCAGGATTTTGGAGCCATCCAAGGGGGGAATGGGAATAAGATTGAGTGCCGCCAGTGTAATATTAATGTAGGCGGTGTAGTTGGCAATCAGAGCTACCGTTCCGGTTGAAGACTGACCCAAGAGCCTGTAGACAAGCAGACTTCCAAAAGCAAGGAGGATATTGGCAAGGATCCCGGCTGAAGAGACAAAGATGAGCCCCTTTCTTTGGTCCGCAATGTTGTTCATATTGATGGGAACGGGTTTTGCCCACCCAAACCCTGCGAGAAAAAGCATGAGGGTTCCAACGGGGTCAAGGTGCTTCAGCGGATTGAGGCTCAACCTGCCCAACAATTTGGCTGTAGGATCGCCCATCCGGTTGGCAACCCACCCATGAGCCACTTCGTGAATGACCACGGAATACAAAAGTGGAATGATAAGGAGAACAAAAGCGATTGGATCGTTGATGAGAAGTCTGAGAAGTCCCATGGATGTCAGTTATACCTCACTGAATCGATGTCAGATCCTGGATTGCCTGGGAACTAAGACATAACATCAGTAGCACAAAGCGTAAAAATAGTAAAATTGGAATTCCGCACAACTGTAGCTTCCGGGACGTCCAGAAGAGTACAAATTGGCCGGAGCGTGCCCCGCAAGCCCCGCCCTTTGGGCGGGGTCAAGGCGCACAAATAGATTATTTCCCTGTAGCTCCAGCAGTGTGGGTGGGGGAAGCTTCAGTTCATGCAGCGCAAGGTAAGCATCAATGCTGGCAGTGCACCTCGTTTGTATTCATGTAGGATGAAGGGATTGGGCTTCTCTCTATTGGAAAGCGGGTACCATGAAACTGAAGACTAAGGAACGATTGTGAAAACAGCATCGCTGACGTCGCTCCCCAGGATCTTTTCCTTCTTACTCTTCAGAACAACCTTGAGCTTACACTTGCTCTTGGTCGCGCGAACAACGGCTACAGGCCAGCGGTAACTGCCAGGGTTCCCTTGCAGGCTAGCTATCAGGCCCCATGTCGTTCCCCCGTCCTTGGAAAGGTAGATCTTGGTGGCAGCAACATCTCCGGCTGTGACGTTCGTATCCCAGGCAATCAATCGGGTCTCGCCTGATTTTAGAGTCTCGGCTCCATTGGGGAGCAGGATCCTTACTCCTTCAATGGTAAATGTGGAATCGGACCGATCCTTGCCTATCGTTGTTCCCCTGGAATTTAGCCCGGTGGCCCTCACGAGGCCCTTTCTGTTGTTGGCAAGAACCGGGACCTCCCAGTCATAGCTCGTTCCCGAGGTTCTATTAACGATCAACTTCCAAGTTGACCCGTTGTCTACCGAATAGCAAAGATTGAAAAAGACAGCTTGAGACGGTGCCACCCATTGGATCCTGTAGGTTGATCCCCGCGGAAGGATTTCACCTCCATTCGGTGAAAGGAGTGTGAGCCTTCCGTACGCTTCAATTGGGACAGTCAAGGACGGCATGTCAGGGTCATCAGATGGGATTGTAAGGGTTGCACTCTTTGGCCCCTCAGTCATAGGCGAGAAAAGGATGTCAGTCGCACACGTTGATCCAGGAGTCAAGGCACTGCTCGAACAGGAGTCGTTCCCCTTTTGAAACTGGGATGCGTCTGTCCCAGTGATGGAGAGGGTTCCTACGTTCAGAAGCACCGCACCTGCATTTTGGATGGTAACTGTACTTGAGACCGTATCCCCCAGGGCTACCGGGCCGAAGCTCACTTGAGATGGAGAAACTGAAATATCAGGTTCGTCTTTCCGGTGATAGAGGACGACTAACCCATGGTTGTAATCAGCAATGACGACATCCGGATGCCCGTCCCCATTGATGTCTCCGACCACCAATCCCTGAGGATTGTAAGCGGTCGCATAAGGCAGGTCGTAGAGCGCTTCGGGGGCTAAGATGCCATCCTCCCATTGTGTATAGACCCCCAGAGCGTGCCATCCTCCATGAGCTACAATAATGTCTTGTCTCCCATCTTGACTCACGTCAGCAATGACCACGGGTTCCGGGCAGTCGTAGGAACCGTAGCTCACAACGGGGTCAAGGGTTCCTGAACCGTTCTGAAAGAAGACCCCGATTCTTGAATCAGGATCATTCCCTCCGTACGTGACGACAACATCCTGAAAGCCGTCACCGTTGACGTCGCCTACGGCCACGCCGGAAGTCAGTTCGTCAATCCCAACTTCATAGTAGACGGGGGATCCAAAAGTTCCACCTTCTTGTTGAAGAAGGACGCCGATATTGGGAACGGAGTATAGCTCGCCGCTCATCACGATAATGTCGGTTAGACCGTCATGATTTACGTCTCCAACGTCGACTTCGTCATACCCGCCGTGAGTGACGCTGTAGGTGACGGATGGATTGAGGGTTCCGCTTGCGTTCTGGAAATAGATGCTGGCGGTGTCGGTACCCCAACCTATCCCCACCACATCGAGAAGGCCGTCATCGTTGAGATCCGCAATCTTGATGCTGCGAGAATCCGAGGTGGCGTAGGCAGTGGGAGGATCCAGCGATCCTGATCCGTTCTGAAGAAACACTTCAATGCGAGCGTCGGCCTCTCCGACGACGACATCAGTCCTCCCGTCGTTGTTGACGTCGCCGACTGCAACAGAGATTGGACGTTGAGTGTAAGTGCCACTGGTCACATACGTGATGGGGGGGTCGAGTTCTCCGGAGGTGTTCTGAAGAAACACGAAGAGATGGTAGTCGTTGTCGGGGTCAAAGTCGAAAGAGGTGACCATGACCACGTCATTGTGACCATCTCCATTCACATCTCCGACGGCGACTGCTTCAGGCCACGAACCCGTGGAAAATGCGACATAGGGATAAAACAGATTGGAATCGGCATGGGATAAGCCGGTACAAGCCATCACCGCCACGAACGTCACCCAAAGGATCTTTTTCATGTATGCCCCCCTAACCCTACAGTCCTGCCGGGTAGTGGAATGAGGCGAATCGCATTCCACTAGCGTATAAAAACTCTGTAGGGTTTCAACGAAAAGATGAATCCGTAACCTTGAGGCCCAAAAGGTTTTTAAGCTAACAAAAGTACCTGTCTATTTAACCATATAATCGGCAGGAGGTCAAAAGAAAAATGAAGTCTATCTCAAGCGAATCGTGAGAGAGGAAGCGTAAACGGCAGAAAGAGATCTGGGGCTTGCATGCATTTGTGCTTTAAGCAAACAGAGGACCTGCAGCACGAATTGGATTCTTTGTTACCCACAGCGAATTGCGTCCCCACGTCAGTGATATTTGAAGATCTGACCCTTGTTCCCCTCATTGTCTCAAAAAGCCATCTCGGCTCACTCACCTACCTCTCTGAAAAATGATTTACGGTTAGGGACAAAAAAAGTCATTTTTCCCATCTTATATGGTTTCATCCTTAATACAAACTCAATAAAATCAAATGGTTAAGATCATTTACCTGGTTTGGCACCAAAATTGCTAAATAGTAAGCCAGATTCAATAAACAGAAATTGCCGATAAAGCCAAACCCTGAGTAATCAGGGGACGGAAAGCCACGGGTCCCAATGTCTGGGATAGCCGGGTTGCCGAAGCAAAAGAAATTTTGCGGGCCCGTGGTGCACACTCACCACGGGCCTTTTGTTTGGAGGAGGAAAGGAAAATGAGAACATGTTCAGTGGGAATGATGGCGATCACATTCGTTTTAGGAGTGGGGATAGTATCCTTATTATTTGTCGTGGGAAAGATGGTTGTGGATATGGCGCAAAATGCCTGTCGGAAACAGCACGAAGGGCTCTTAGTGTTGGCTGAGAATTGAAAGGGATAGAAAGGAATGATCGAAACAGCAAGTGAGTCTTCTGAAATCTTGCTTACTGTTTTGGAAGATACCTTGTGGGGACCGTGCCACTCCAGGTCCATTGAATGGAACCATCACTAGCCACCGTAGGTAGCAGTGATAGAGTTTGTCCATCGACTGATCCGTCAATATTCACCAGTGTAGCTTCGATCTCCCCATTTGCCTGCGATATCCGAGCAGCACTAATCCTTCCTACGCTCGAGAGACCCACTCCCAGTGTAGTCTGAATGGCCGCGATGTCCGGGCAGCTGGGCCAAGCGCTCGCTCCACCGCCAACTGTTAATTCTTGGGCGTAATTGTTCAAGGCCGTTGCGATATACCTCACGCCATTAACAGCCTCAGCCATCTTCGCATGGACTGTATAGCCCTTATAGGCCGGAATGGCAATCGCGGCCAGAATGCCGATGATGGCAATGACGACCAAAAGCTCTATCAACGTAAAACCCTTTTGCCGGTTCTTTCTGAACATGATGCAACCTCTCATGCTTCTCTTTACTGAACTTTAGTAGAGTTTTCATGGATATCTAAGCATATTTTGTGCCAAGTGCCACTGGGGATGGTATACAGAAACGGTATTAACAATTTGATATCGTTAGTGTTTAATCAACTTCGGCAAGAGCTACAGAGAAGGCGGAAAAAACAATTTTTTGTCACTAAGTTACCAATTTTTGTAAACTTTTTGCCCAGTCGGCTATAAGGAAGGTCTATTTCTTGGATTGAGTATTCTGGGTCCGGCTTAGGTATGCTGGCCGAGAGGGTTACAATGGACTGCCCCAGGCCATAGTATGAAACCACGCTCGTGTGCCGCTCTGAACCGGTTTCACGATGTCTTCCACAGGCAGATAGGGTTACCCTCTATTGACCAACATTCATCCTACAAGAAATCTCCTTAAGAACAGACCTAATTCCAAGTAGAAATGAAAAAGCATTTATGGTATAGAAGGACGTCCGGGAGTGAAACAATGACGCCGATTTTACCCAATCTATACAAAATTGAGATTCCTCTTCCGAAGAATCCTCTGAAAGCCCTGAACGCCTATGCAATCAAGAGCCCAGAGCGAAATTTAATTATTGATACAGGGTGGAATCAACAAGAGTGTATGGATGCCATGCAGGCAGGGCTGAGGGAACTTGAAATCGACTTAAAGAAGACAGATTTTTTTATTACGCATTTCCATACCGATCATCTCGGACTCGTTTCAAACCTTGTCACAGAGTCGTCGAGGGTCTACTTTAATCGCCCAGATGGCGATTGGATTAAGTCTGGTATCCCTGTGGATGATCTCATAGACTTTGCACGTGTGAACGGTTTTCCGGAAAAAGAGCTTCAAAAGGTCATTCACACCCATCCCGGTCTTAAGTTTAGATCAACAGGACCATTGAGTTTCCATATTCTGAAAGAGGGCGATATCCTGCGTGTCTCAGACTTTGAATTCGAATGTATTGAAACGCCGGGTCATTCAAAGGGCCATATGTGTCTCTACGAACCGAACCGGAAGATCCTTGTGGCTGGAGATCATATTCTTGATGACATCACGCCCACCATCACATTGTGGTCTGATGAATGGAATCCCTTAAAGGAATATCTGGCAAGCCTGGACAAGGTCAATCAGCTCGATATTGAACTCGTATTGCCGGGCCATAGGGAGGTCTTCAGGAACCCCAAAGAGAGAATTCAGGAATTAAAGGATCATCACCAAAGGAGGCTTGATGAGGTTATTTCTATCTTGGAAAGCGGTGGGAAAAGTGCTTTCCAGGTGGCGTCCCGGATGACTTGGGATATTGTCTATGATTCTTGGGAACTGTTTCCTGCTCCCCAAAAATGGTTTGCCACCGGAGAGGCGATTTCGCATCTGAAATACCTTGAAGAGGAGGGGGTCATTCAAAAAGAGACAAGGAAGCAAACTCGAATATATTCGTTAAGGGGGAATCGCTAAATTCTATTAGGAGAAGTAGAAAGACGTAAAAACTTTGGGGACGTTGATTCATACGGTGCATTGCACTTGACATAAGTTTTCCATTTCTTTAGAATTCCGATATGCCACGCCAAGCCCGGTTAGACGTTCCCGGTGCCCTTCACCATATTATGGTGCGGGGAATCAACAAGTCAGCGATTTTTAGAGACGACCAAGATCGGTCTCGTTTTCTTGACCGGCTGGGGGAAAACATCGTCGAAACGCAATCCTCCGTATATGCTTGGGCGTTCATGGAGACTCATGTCCATCTCCTGGTCCGAAGCGGTCGGCCAGGGATCTCCACGCTCATGCGAAAACTCCTCACCTGGTACGCTCAATACTATAATCGCCGTCATCGGCGGACGGGCCATCTATTCGAAAACCGTTATAGATCCATTCTCTGCGATGAGGAGACTTACCTTCTGTCCCTTGTGAGATACATTCACCTCAATCCGGTACGGGCCAAGGCCGTGAAGACAATGAATGAGCTGGATGGCTACCCATGGAGCGGGCATCGGATGATCCTAGCGAAGGACGAAAATCCCTGGATGGACCGTGCCCATGTCTTGGGTCAATTTGCCGGCACAAAGAGGAAGGCGATTCGTGAATACCATCGGTTTGTCCAAGAGGGGTTAGGGGATGGGCGTAACCCTATGCTAACAGGTGGAGGCCTGATCAGAAGTCAGGGGGGCTGGTCCCAGGTCCTTGCTCTGCGCAGGAAGGGCGAGAAAGAACTATCGGATGAGCGCATATTGGGAAGTGAAGATTTTATCGATCGGGTTCTCCAGGAGGCTGAGGAACGGCAGTTGCGGCAAATGAAACTCCGACGGATGGGTAGGGGTATAGAAGACATTATTCAGGAAGAATGTCGAAAGCGGAAGGTGAGTGAGGAGGAGCTGAGGAAGGGGAGTAGAAGGAGCCGAGTGAGCGAGGCTCGTGCTGCTATTGCCTACCGGAGTAAGGAGGAACTTGGGATTTCTGGTGCCGAGATCGCCCGATATCTTGGGGTGAATACGTCCAGCATCAACCGTACCCTATCCCGTATGGATGAGTTGACCGAAAAATAACTAGTGCACTGTAAGAATCAACGTCCCTAGGGTTTCTGCAAATGCTAACCAAATAGAAAAAACGTGTAGTAGGTTTTGTTCTCATCATCTTCAATTAAACCTCACTTTGATGATCTTAGTATGCGAAAGAAAGAGTCTGATGTCGATTAGAAAAGTCTCACCTGGGTCTTCTGAGATCTACCCCCCCTATCAAGTCACTTCCTGAATCTTACGGCTGGAGTTGAACTGTCATCTCCTTCTTCACGCCTTCATGTAAGACAGTTAACGTGATACTTTCTCCCCACTCCTTTTGCGACATGATTCTGTGAATTCTTATTGTAAGTTCACGGGGGCTATTATCTTCTGTAAACGTCTCCCCTTCCAGTTCCAACAAGCGATCTCCAGGGATTAATCCAATTCTTTCCGCCAAGCTGCCTGGGATTATGCGGTCTATACGTAGACCGTCTTGGCCCTTTTCTTTTGAAAAATAGTATCCAATTCGAGGGAGGCCTTTCTTCGGTTGGCTAGACCGCTTCTCAAGAACAAACTGTTTCCAATCTGCACCCAGTTCTTTCAGATCCTTTCCATAGATCTCTTTATAATTCAAGCTGGAACTATCATGTAATTCTCTCAGCTTTGCCTGCCCCTGTGTTTCCACCAAGTAATTTGTGAACGAACCTGCCTCCATGTGAGCTAGTATAAATTCCTCAGTTGTAGTGAAATTCTTAGCTTTCCCCCAATCCTTTGCCAATTGATTGATGGATATGAGCCCATTACTTTGCCGTCTTATTACATCGTCGAGTGGCTCGCCTGTCGGATTAAAAAAATGATAGGCCTTACCATATGTCTCCTGAAAATATAATGCTATGCCTTCCCAAAAAAACTTATTGTCCTTATGTTTTGACATGACATGAGCTATTTCACGCACAACCCCCGCTTCTCTGGATCTCACGAGCCTTATTGGCAACTCAATTGTTCCTTGCGGGTTTATTCTAGTTGGGCCAACATCTTCAATTATCTCAATTCTTATAGGCTGATCTTGTGCAACTCCGAGAACTCCTCGTATTTTTTCAACAGCTTTTTCAGCTTCGCTTTTCACCCAAGTAATCTCTGCTTCGGGGACTTGTTCAAGCACTGTATGAATCTTGACATGGTCCTCTGCTGCAAGGACTATCGCACGGGGGAACAACCAAAGAAGGCTGATAACCACCAGAAGTGTTGTACATTGCTTTGTGATTCTGGTCATAAAACTCACCTCTCTATTCAATTTGCCAGGGGTAAATGCTCAAGGGAAAACAGAGAATGACTGTTCCCATCTTTCTCCTCAAATGGTGTCAACGTTTCTCAAGGGGTGATGTTTTTCATCGTAGGCCCCCTTTCTTGAATGGCAGCGTCAGGATGATTGGCTGGTTGGCGTAGAACTCGTTTTTCATTCCCTCATACTCTTCTTTGCTGAGGTTTGGAAATACTGCTGGGTACATTTCATACATTGTGCTTAGGTAGCGGGATTTTTCTACTGTTGACCATTGGCTTGGTTTGTAGCCTCCTTTGTTGTGCCATAAGTTGTCAAGTAGGCCTT
>Ga0315289_10007260_pt1 | contig 16161 bp, 19 predicted proteins | sample YL17G11_40_MG_FD_203452 | JGI IMG/M metagenome (GOLD analysis project Ga0315289, IMG submission 203452) | Sediment microbial communities from Yellowstone Lake, YNP, Wyoming, USA - YL17G11_40 | ecosystem: Environmental > Aquatic > Freshwater > Lake > Sediment | place: USA: Wyoming | collected... | reverse complement strand
ATCCCATTTTGTAAATTTGTACTCTTGCTTTTTTATTCCTTTTTCCACAATTGAAGACTGCATGTAAAATTGCATCCATGGGGCTATTGTCGTTCCGATAATTCCAACAATCATAATCAAAAATATCTTGTCAAATGAAAAGGAAGGAGTAAATCCTGCCGCAACTTGTGTCCATGAAGGGTGCGCGAGGAAACCTGCAAAGACATATGAAAGATAAAACACGCAAGCCCAAAGGAAAACTTTCTCAACAGATTTATAATTTCCTTTTAAAATAATCCACCATACAAAAAAACCTGCAAGAGGCACTGCAATATATCTAGAAATTCCAAATATTTCAGACGCCGCTGCAATTCCTGCAAACTCTGATATTGTATTCGCAAGATTGACAACAACAAGCAAAATCATAATGAAAAAAGTTATACGAAGAGAAAAATTTTCACGAATCAGGTCAGCAAGCCCTTTTCCTGACACAACCCCAAGTCTTGCGCACATTTCCTGAACAATCACAAGCAAAATAAGAACAGGAATTAAAATCCATAAAAGGGAGTATCCAAATCTGCTTCCCGCCATAGAATAAATGGCGATTCCTCCAGCATCATTATCTACATTTGCGGTTATAATGCCTGGTCCGATAACGGCAAAAAAAATCAGCAATCCTGGAAGGATTTTTTTGAGCCAGCCCATTTTATCTTTTGTTTATCCTTAGATTTTGTTTTGGAATTCTCTGCTTCTTGATCCTTTCAGGAATCATCAGCTCAAGAATGTCATTTGCCCTTATAATGCCAAGAATTTTTTTCTGTTTGTCAATTACAGGCAGTGCAAGCAATCCATATTTGCTCATTAAATTGAAAACTTCATCAATATCTGTATTTTCATGAACAGTTATTATGTCTTTTTTGATAATTTCAGAAATTTTCTGCCTCTGCCTTGAAATAATCAAGTCACGCAATGAAATGAATCCCTTCAAAGTCCCTTCCTTGTCACGAATGTAAATATAAGAAACATGTCTTGGATTTGGCAGTTCTTTCCTTATCAAGACAATTGCCTGTTTTATTGATAAGTTCTCAGGGATGCTTAGGAATTTTGTTGACATGAGCGAACCCGCAGTTCTTTCCCGGTAGTTTAATATTTTTTTAATACGGGCAGAAATTCCCGGCTTCATCTGTCCAAGAACTTTTTCATTCTGTATAGTAGGCATCAAATCAAGAAGTGCTGCAGCCTCGTCATTTGGCAATGTTTCAAGCAAGCTTGCAAGTTTTCTGAAGGATAAAGTCCTAAAAACAGATTTTTGAATCTCTGGCTGTGATTTCAATAAAGTTACTGCCGCTTTTTCCTTGCTCAATGTGTTGAAAACCAGGACTTTCTCCTCTAAGTTCAAGTCACGAATCATGTCTGCAATATCTGCAGGATGCATTTTGTTAATCCTTTCCTTCTTCACTTTTAACTTTAAATTCTTCATGTCCTTTGCAACAGGGGCAACATCTTTCCATAATATAATATGCTCGTGCATATGGGGCATAAATTTTGCAAATCCAAGCCTTCTTGCAATCCCCTTAGCGCTTACATCAACACCAACTACGGCAAATTTATTGCCTATTTTTCCAAGAAGCACATCATTGACTCTTATAATTCTAGCACCGTTGATATCAATAAGCTGCTTGTCAATGAGATTATTCAAGACAGCTTCATTTACAGAAAATTCAGAAAATTTTATTTTTTCAATCTCGCAATTCAGATAAATGCCAAAAGGAAAAATTCTTTCCTTGTCTTTTTTCTCTTTTCTATCTCCATTAAATTCATGGATATAATTCCCCACTTCTAAAACATATTTCCAGGAAATAATCTTTTTTATCCCGCCAATAAAGCAGAGAATCCCAGAAATATTTGCATATCTCGCTCCATCAACAAAACAGAAATCCCTGACAGCAGAAATTTTCCTCATTTTGCTGTCAAAAATCGGCTTTCCAGTCAGCTCGCTGTAGTATACCATTTTTTACTTTCTTAATCAATCCTTCTTTTCTTTATATAAAATGTTTCCTTTTTGTCTGTAAGCTTTGTAAGCTGAAAAGAGGTGGTGCTGGCCTTCATATTTTCAACTCTCTCTCCAATAAAATCAGTAGGTCTTTCTTCCATACAAAACCCATCCAATAATAACAATCCCGATATTGATCCCGCCAATAAAATTGGTAAGTATTACAGGCAAATCATGAATTTCAAAACCATAAAAAACCCATATGACTGCGCCTATAAACAACAACAAATAGGTTGTTATTGAAATGTCCTTTGCGCTTTTTCTTTGGAAAATTTTAATCCATTGAAAAATATTTGCAAATCCGCTTGCTACCCCAAAAGTTATTGCAAGAATTGATAAGATGCTCATTTTAACCCAAATTTTTAGCTTATATAATCCAGCACAAAAAGGTATATAAAATTGCCGTTAATAGAAACTTTTTTAAAGGTTATTATATATACTTATATAATATGACAAAAACAATATTATTGCATAGCCCAACTTTGGGATCAGTAATCTTAGTAGAGGAAACCATACAAAAATACAGCCAAGAGTGCGGCAAGTACCAGCTCTGGAAAAAGCTTCCAAGAAAAATGATGTATCAGACATTCCAGACAATTTTAGATTATTTAAAGAAATCAGGGAAAATTGTTATTGACAAAGATGGATGCATAATCTGGATATACAACCCAGAAAGGATAAGAAATCTGGTAAAACGAAGACTAATAATAAAATGAGGGAAATTAAAGTTGCATTTATTTCTGAAAAAATTAGGGAGGAATTTAATTGCCTTAAGGAAGGAAAATTTGAAGATAAACAACTGCATACATTTATTGAAAGAGCAATTAATGATCTGAAAGCCAAACCCATATGCGGAATAAAAATTCCAAAGAAATTATGGCCTCAAGAATATATCAAAAATTATAGCATAACAAATTTATGGAAATATGACTTGCCAAATGGGTGGCGTCTTGTTTATACAATAGAGGCTGATGATATAATGATAGTTAACATAATTCTTGAATGGTTTGATCATAAAGATTATGAAAGAAGATTTAGATATTAGAAAATTATTGCGCATCCTCAATCCTTATTATGTGATACCCGAACTGCGTCTTAACAGGGCCGACAATCTGACCTTTTTTTCCTGAGAACGCAGCATTTTCAAATTCCTTGACCATCTGGCCTCTTCCAAACCATCCGAGATTCCCGCCTTTTTTGCGCGAAGGGCAGGAGCTTCTTTCAAGAGCAAGTTTTTCAAAACTTTGTCCTTGTCTCAAGTAAGTCAGTATTGCCAATGCTTCTGTCTCTGTTTTCACAAGAATGTGCGATGCGTTTACTTTTTGTGGCATTTTATATAGCTTATTTGATTCTATTTATAAATATATTAAGATTGCAGCATTTTAAAAATTTAATTAGCTGCGGTGCAAAGAGCCTAGAACTTCCATTGTATCTAATTTCTTTTAATAGGTTTTTGAGATTTATAAATTCAAATGCATCTACTTCAGGATTGTTTTTTGGATTTGGCAGAACATTCGAAAAACCTATATAAAAAGCGTCGAATTCATTGGGGTTTTCAGTTTTTATGGTTTTTATATGATTAAGACAGACATTTATGCCTGTTTCTTCTTTTAATTCTCTTTTGGCAGCTTCTTCATAAGATTCTTTAGAATTAACATGCCCACTTGGGATTTCCCATCTATTCAATTTAGTGTGATCTTCCCTTTTTCTCTGAATTAAAATTTCTTTTCTATTATTAACAATAAAAATATACACTCCTCTAATATATAAGTGGCTATTCTTTGTATGTTTTGTATTCAGATGCACTGTTAAAACAAATTTTCCTTTTTCATCAAAAAAATCAATCAATTCTTTTTCCATAACAATCCACCAAACCCCAGAAAAATCGTTTCTCTATTCTTCTTATTTCCACTTTTCTCTTATTGGCGCAATTATCTGCTCCAGATATTCTATTACTGCATTTTTTAAATCTAAAGGATGAAGTTTTCCTTCTGCATATTTTTCCTCCAAGGAATTATAGTCATCAAATTCTAGATTGCCGCCAAATTTTGCCGGCCTTTCTACCTTGAAATTAGAAATTCTTGGAAAGATTATGAGTTTTGCAATCTGCAAAATTGAATTTTCCTCGATAACTCGTTCAGGGCAATAAGCATCCCTAAGTGTTTTCTTTATCACTTCTGGAGAATCTATGACAGAAACTCCTGTTCCTGGAATTGAACGGGACATTTTTTTTCCAGGCCCTTTCAAAGAAGAAATTAAAGGAGTGTGAACAGCAACAAATGGATGCTTATGAATTTTTATTGTATCCTTCCCAATCATATGAACTTTCCTTTGCTCCAAGCCGCCTTCTGCAACATCTGCCCCAAGATACTTTATATCTGCAACCTGCATCAAAGGATACCAAATCTGGGAAATTGTTGCATTTTCAACATCGCGGGCAATTTCCTGCATGCTTCTGATTCCTCTATTAACTGTTAATGCCTGCGCCAAGCGCATTACATCAAGCTGATATTCTTTGTCAAATTGAAAACTAGAGCCAAGAACAACTTCTGCTTTCAGGCCGATTGCTTTTATTGTTTTTTTCCAATTTTCAACTCCTTTTTTTATTTCTTCTTCAGAGCCTTTTCTGTTCAAAAAAGAATGAATATCTGCGAGCAAGACCTTTACCTTAAAGCCTGCTTTTTCAAAATCCATTAGTTTTGTTATTGTAACAAAATGGCCCAAGTGCATCGGCCCGCTTAACTCGTATCCGCAGTAAACAACGGGATTTTTTTTCTTTTTCAATAATTCCAAGAGCTCAGGCTCTGTGACTATTTCAACTGTATTCCTCTTTATCAGCTCAATTTTATCATTAATATCCATAGCCATACTAAAGATTTCTTGTTTAAAAAATTAACTCACAACTAAAAGAAACCCTTAAAAACATAATTCTTCTTTGATATTTATGGAATTAAAAGGAAGTGAAACAGAAAAAAGTCTTCTGAAAGCTTTTGCAGGCGAAAGCCAGGCAAGAAACAGATACACTTTTTTCGCGAGTGTCGCAAGAAAACAGGGCTTTGAGCAGATTTCTGGAATATTTCTTGAAACAGCTGAAAACGAAAAAGAGCATGCAAAAGTTTTTTTCAAATATCTCAAAGGCGGAAAAGTAGAAATTACAGTTTCATATCCTGCAGGAAAAATTTCAACCACTGCAGAAAATCTTCTTGCTGCTGCAAACGGCGAAAAAGAGGAATGGAGCAGTCTTTATCCAGCATTCCAGGCAGTTGCAAGAAAAGAGGGCTTCAAGGATATTGCTTACTCGTTCAAGCAAATAGGAGAAGTCGAGGAGCAGCATGAAAAAAGATACAGAAAACTTTTAGCAGATATCAAAAATCATTCTGTTTTTAAAAAGGATAAAGTCGTGAAGTGGCACTGCAGAAACTGCGGTTATGTTCACGTTGGAAAATCTGCCCCTAAAATCTGCCCTGCCTGCAAGCATCCTCAATCTTTCTACGAGCTTCTAGCAGAGAACTATTAACTTAAAGAAGCCCGAATCTGACATAAACTTTAAATCTCTTCTTCTCATGATAAAAATATGAAATTCAACAGATTAGTTCCAGAGCTTGCTGTTTCAAATATTGATAAATCTCTTTCTTTTTATAAAAAAATAGGATTCAAGGTAGAATATGCGCGAAAAGAGGATAAGTTTGCATTTCTTTCTTTTCAGGGCAGCCAGATAATGATTGAAGAGATAGAAAAATCAAATTATAAAAAATCAGTTTGGCATACTGGAAAATTAGAATATCCTTTTGGAAGAGGTCTGCATTTCCAGATAGAAGTCAAAGATGTTACTACGCTGTTTAACAAGATAAAGAAAAGCAAATACCCAATAAAAGCTCCTCTTACAGACCAATGGTTCAGGAAGAATAATTACCTTGTTGGAATGAGATATTTTTTAATCATGGATCTTGATGGATATCTAATTCTCTTCAATCAAGATATAGGGAAAAAGCCTCTAAGGCTAATTTCTTAACCAATGGAACAAGATTTGAATTTTTGATTTCTTCTTCAGAAAACCATTTGAAATCTTTTATCTCATCTTCTTTAGATTTTATTTCTCCTGAAAGACATTTGCATATAAAATGATTTGTTATCTCATTAAGCTCTTTTAAGACAAAAAAAGGTTTTTCATTGATTTTGACATTTAATCCAACTTCTTCCTTCACCTCTCTTTTTAATGCGATTAAAGGCGTTTCTCCATGTTTAACATGACCTCCAACAGGCAACCACATATTCTTCCTTTTATGGAGGATAAGAAGAAGCTTATTCTTTTTGAAAATGAATCCCACCACTACTCTCATTATACACCTAATAATTAGCAAACTTAAAAATCCTTCTTTTAAATCTTAAACAAAAACCCTTAGAATTATTAATCCTTCAAATTCTCAAATACTCTTATATCAGGCGACAAGAGAAATACGTGGTCTGAATGGCTTCTTAATCCCCTGTATATTTTCTGCATAAAATCCCTTCTTGCCTTGTCAAGATAAAAAGAGTTGTAATGCTCTGGCTTGTTTCTTTTCAAAAGCTTCCAGAATATTGAACTGACATTTGGATACGGATATCTTGTTAAGATAATGCTGTTGCACATTTCTCCTGGAAAATCAATTCCCCTGTTGCAACGAGTAGTATATAAAATTTCCAATTCCTTATTCTTAAATTGCCTTACAAGAGAATCAGAATTTTCCTGCAAATTCCTGAGTTTTTCCTGAGAAATCAATTCCAAACCCAAGGATTCTTTTTCAGCTTTTGTCGGCAAATCATTAAAAGATGTCACATGAACCAAAATCGGCTTTTTTGCCTTCAAAATACACTCGTTCAAAGCCGAAAGATACTGCCTTCGGCTCACTCTGCCTGTTTTGAAATTTTCATACTTGCAGTTCATTTCCCTTCCTGTTTTCATCTTTGTGATTGTTCCTAGGGGTTTTGATTCTGCCTCAATTGTTTTGAAATCTTTAATTCCAAAAACGTCTTTTAAAACTCTCTCAGAATGCAATGTTCCTGACATCAAAACAAATATCTTATTTTTGTTTATCAAATCCTGGAATCTCTTTTCAAGATTTATTGTCACTATCCTTGCTACAATGTCCTTGCCCTCTCTTGCAAAAGAAACATAAGCATCTTCCTTGAAATTTTGGAATACTCTGGCAACTTTGTCGCAATGATAGCAATAGTTACTTTCATCACATTCAACAGAATTCATAATGTCATTGTCAAGAAAAAGCTTCATTAATTCCATTAAAGGTGTCTGCTTAAGCAGGATTATCTCGCCATTTGTGATATTCTCCTGCACTTTTGAATTTCTCATCATTTCAGATGAAATCATCTCTATTTCATTGATACTATCCATAATTCTCTCTTTTTCAGAATATAATCCCATTAATGAAAAATTCAGCCTGTTCAGATTTATATTTTCATACTCTGAAAAGTTATCCAAAAATTCGTCGCATTCATCAATCACCTCTATGTCTGTCTGCGGCTTTCTGTTCATTGTATTTTCCAGCATGTATTTCTGGCTGTTGAAAATCAAAACATCCGAGTCTATGTAGGAATCAAACTGATCATAATACCCGCATCCAGGCTTTCTGCGGTAAAAAATAAATTCCTCATTGTTTAATCCAATATATTTTTTCTTGTCTGCTTTCAGATTCAAGTCAACAGAAGCCGGAGCTATGGGGCTCCAGTAAGGGCATATCGGCGCGATTGTCATTCTTTTCACACCCCTTAAAGTCTGCAGGTCTTTTATCCTGGCATTTGGATTTTTATTGATATATTCCCTTATTTTTTTGAAATTTTTCTCCTTGATTTCTATAGTGCAGGGCAAAAGCTTGTTATCGCAGGAAATATTTGGATTCTCCTCAATCAATTTATCTGCGGGCATTAAAAAGAAATTTAATCTTGAATTTTTTTCCCCTCTTACAAATTCATTTTCCTTCAAGAACGGACAAATATGATTGTTTCTTCCTGTTATGACTTTTATTTTCAGCTTTTTGCCTTCATTCTTCAGAATATGCTTCTTGTTAGAATAATCCTGCTCATACTGTCTCTGCAAATTTTTTATCGGAACAACAATTGAGGTTTTGTCAAAATGCTTTGCAATATTCAGCGCAATTGCAGATTTTCCTGTTCCACACGCTCCATGAATGAATATTAACTTGTTTCCCTCTTTAATCGCATCAAGCACCTCATTTACAATATCATCCTGGTTTTTTCCGTTGGAAAAAATCAGCGGTTTTAATTCAATATCCTTCTCTTTTAAACTCCACACCATTTTTTTCTATTCAAGAATTCTAATAATTGAAGTTTATAAGAATTTAGTATACATACTAAATATTAATTTAGATAAGCTTGATAGCATTGTGCTTGCATGCGGCAACGCATGCTCCGCAGGAAATGCATTTTTTAGAATTGTACTCAACTTTTTTTCCCCTCTTCAATGCTCCTGCCGGACATGCTTCCACGCAGCCCTCGCATTTCTTTGCAGTTTTTGCACAGCAAGAGCTTGTGCATTTGCCATCGCGCCAGCAGCATTTTTTGTAATCTATCTTTATTGGCATATTTCTTTTTAGAATATAATTTATTTAAAATTTACTTAAATCTGCCCTGTCTTATTATACTTTCTCATAAACTGCTCAATAATAACCTGGGGCGCAAAGCCCTTTCTGCTGCACGCCTTAACGAACTCATCATAAGTAGGTTGGTCCATATTATATGGCTCCATTCTTCTTTTTCTTGGTCCTGGTGGTGTTGCGGCCATAATTTAAATTATAAAACTAGATTTATAAATCTGCGCCTTGAATATGCTTGCCGATTAAAAATAAACCCTGCAATAAAACAATACAAAACTAATAAAAAAATAAATATAAAAAAATAAAAAAGAATTAATGATTAACTAATCAGCTAATCAACCCAAAGTTATGCCGCGAAGATTAAAATCTTCGTGGTGGTTTTACTTTTGCATAACATTCTCTGCAATAAACCGGTTTTCCTTCTGTAGGCTTGAATGGAACTTCACATTCTTTCTTACATTCAGAACAAACTGCTTTATGCATTTCCCTAGGGCCATCATCAAATCGTCTAAATCCGCCGCTTCGTGGTCTGTCAAAATTTCCCATATTTCTTATTTCCTCCGTATATCTTATATCTTATATCTTAACAATTAGAAATTGCTTCCTAATTATCTTGAAAATAATGCATTTTTTTTAGATTATAAATCTATGCAATCCATTCCTTGACCTTAAAGAGCGCTTCGCCAGCTTAAAGCTATTTAAACAAAGAATTTCTAATAGAAATATGATCAAACTTCACACCTATACAAAAAGAAGAAGCAGCCTAGACAATATAAGCAAGCAGAGAAAAAAATATCCTGATATTGTCATGGATGTAATTGAAATTTCAGACATTATTCTTGAAGTGCTAGACGCGCGATTTATTGATGAAACAAGGAATAAAGAGCTTGAAGAATATATAAAAAAGAAAGGAAAAACGATAATCTATGTCATAAATAAGATAGATTTGGCGGATTCTCAAAAAGTCAGGGAGATTATTGCATCCAACAACCTGTATCCTTATGCTTTTATCTCATGCAAGAACAGAATAGGCGGCAAGATTTTAAGAGATACCATTAAGATTGAGGCGGGCAGAATAGAAAATGATTATGAGAGAAAACAGGTGGGCATAATAGGCTATCCAAACACTGGAAAATCTTCTTTGATAAATCTTTTATCAGGAAAAGCAGCCGCAAAAATCTCTTCTGAATCTGGATTTACAAAAAGCATGCAGAAAATAAGGCTTACAAAAGAGATTTTGCTGCTAGACACGCCAGGATTAATCCCTTTGACAGAAAATTCAAACATCTATGCCAAGGATTTAATAAAACATGCAAAAATAGGCATAAGAAATTATGACAAGGTGAAAGATCCAGAGATGATTGTTTTTGATTTAATGACAAACTTTCCAGGAGTTTTTGAAAAATACTACAATATTGAAGCTAATGGAGATTATGATATATTAATAGAAAAATTAGGAAAAAAAAGGAAGTTTCTCCGAAAAGGCGGGGAAGTCAATGAGGACAGAACAGCCAGATCAGTATTAAAAGACTGGCAAGAAGATAAAATCAAAACAGAATAAATTGTGATATAAAATTATTCAAGATTCAAAGCCTTCATTATTTTATCAAGTTTCTCATTAATTTGATTGAATTGCTCTGAAGATATTCCTGATTGAGATCCATATCTGTTTCTTGAGCCTTCAGTTTGTCTAAAACAATCGCTGCAATAAACTGGTTTGTCTCCTGTTGGTTTAAATGGAACTTGGCATTGTTTTCCGCATTTAGCGCAAGTGGCTTCGTGCATTTCAAGAGGTCTTCTTTCAGATCCTTCATATCTTCCAGAATCTCTGTCTCTGAATCCGCCTCTTCCGCCGAATCCTCCAGATCTTCCGCCAAACCGGCTACCGCCAGATCTGCCTCTGAATCCGCCTTGACTGTCTGATCTAAAATTTTCCATGATTATCTATTTAAATGTTGATTTATAAATCTTTAGTGATTGAAAATAATTATTTTCTTTAATCTATCTTATTATAAATCCTTTCAATATCTTTCAGGTGCTTTGCTCCTGACAGAATTAATCTTAATTTGCTTCCGCCTTCCATAAATTTTGTGAAATGTATTGCCTGCAATTTTATTTGCGCAAATCCAATATCATATTTCTTGGCTAATGCCAGATAATCCTTAAATCCAAATTCCTCCTTCTTTCCTGTTAATTTCGCAAAAATATTTGGATAGCCTGTTGCTTCTCTGCCAATCATTACAAAATCAAATTTTTTCAGAAGCTCATCGGCATTTTTTTCATTTACATCGCCAGAATATATTACTGGAAGAGAGGTTTTTTTCTTTAGTTTCTCTGCAAAGCTTACATCTGCCTTTCCTGAGTATCCCTGGGCAATGGTTCTTGGATGAATGGCTATTGCATCGCAATATTTCTCTGCAATCTTTATTATTTTCGAGATTTCATTTGATTTTCTCAATTTAATTGTAATGGGTTTTTTAGTTGAATCCCTCATGCTCTCCAGAATATTTTCAATATTCTCTTTTTTATTCTGGAGAAATGCCCCAAAGCCTGATCTTCTTGCAATATGCTTGGCGCATCCAAGATTAAAATCAAATAATTTCGCATCATTCTCATATTTTGTTATGAAATCTTTAATCCCTTTTTCATTTGCCGAGAATATCTGGATTGCTGGCTTATCCTCTAAATCTAATTTCTTTTGTGATAATGGATTTATCATACCTGTATAAACTAATCCCGCTCCAGCCCTTTTGCATAAAATCCTGAAGGCTATGTCATTTACTCCTGCCATCGGAGCAAGAAAATAAGGATTTTCCAGCTTCAAATTTCCTATCATTAATTTTGAATCCATTTTCCAGTTTAATTAAAATGAAGAAATCGCTGTTTAAAATGTTTCGGGACGCCCAGACCGATATCGAAAATTTAATTCTTTGATTAAGCTGCGGGAAATAAAAATTCTCTAGCAATTTTAATTCTCTCTTTTATTGTTTTTTCTTCTAGTTTATTATCCATAAAATAAGAAAGAGTTTTATATGAATCATAATAAGGATAAATACATACATTATCAAATCCTATTTTTTTAGCCATGTTCAAAGTCATAAGAAAATCATTGTGTGTTTCTGAAGGAAAACCAACTAGTATATGGGTGTCTAATATTAAATTGGAATTTAATTTTTTAAGTTTTAAAAAACATTTTAAAAGTTTTTTTGTATCACATGGACGATTCATTAATTTTAATACCCTCTCACTACCTGATTGGATTGGACATAATATACTCTCAATTTTTTTCTCTTTAACAAAGTTTGAGATTTCAGATTGATATTTTAATAACCACATTGGATGTAATTCCTGTATTGTCCATCTAACTTTTAAATTTTTATCAATATCAGACAAATTTTTTAATAATTCAGAAAAAGAGCTGTTTATGTCTAATCCATAAGCTCCGACATTGTCTGCTAAAATTATAAAATTTCGATAACCTTTTTCTAATAATTGTTTATATTCTTCTAAACATTTATTCAAAGGTTTACTCTGAAGTTTGCCTATTGCGTTACGAATACCACAATAAGCACAATTTCCTATACATCCATTACTAATGCGAAGATGAGCTGTTTTCTTGACAGACATTTTTTTAAATAAGAATAAAACTCTTCTGAAAAAGAGAAGGGGATTTCCTAATAATTTAAAAAATCTTTTTGATTTTTGCTTCATCCCTTCAAATTTTGCATAAAATGAAGATGGGGTGATGATATCAGTTGGAAAATTTGAGTCCGAAATATCTAAAAATTTAGTTTTAAACTTTTTAAAGAATTGGTCAATATCCTGTAAATCTTTTGTGGGGATTGATTTACCTTTAAAGTTTTGTTTTAGTTTTACCGGAGATATTAAAGGCAAACAACCAGCTATGATTAGTTCGCCTTTATATTTTTTAAATTCATTAATGTACCTAAAACATTCTTCTTCCTTATCCTTAAAAAAACTACAAGTTACAAAAATTATATAATCTGCTTTTTTAGGATTTTTTGTTATGCTGTAATCATTTAATCTAAAATATTTAATAATTCTCTGTGCATCTAATGCCCTCCTAGGACAGCCATTAGTTGTTACAAAAACTTGTTTTTTTAACATTTTAAGACTCTTATATTTTGAATACCTAATAAATTATAAAAAGTGGTATTTAGACATTCTGAAAGTTAAAAACGCCCAGACCGAGATTCGAACTCGGGTTGGAACCGTTCAGCAGTTTTCTTCAGTTTTCTTTCTTCCGAAGTTCTTTCTTTTTAAGAAAGAAGCTCTGACAGGGTTCTGTGCTAGGCCACTACACTATCTGGGCACAATAATTCAGAGAAAACCTCATTTAAAAAATTTTACATCAACAAAAAAAGATATCCCAGCGGCCGGACTCGAACCGGCAACCCCCCGGTTTTTGTTTCCGAGTTAGTTTTGGTTTTAACTCTCAGCTATTCATGCTTCATTCTTGTCCTGAAACAGGAACGTCTGCATGACGCTCTTAAGCTACAGCCGAGTGCTCCACCACTGCTCCGATCCATTGTTTTACGACGGAAAGTTTGAGCTACGCTGGGATGGAAAAAACAGCTAAATTAAATTTAAATACCTTTCCAAATTAATTTCTTTCTGGGATAAAAAAAGTCTGCTTCAGTATAAAGCTTATCGCGTAATTTTCTAAGGTTTTCTTTACCTGAAATATACAATATCCAAGTGTTTCTGTCTTTTTCTTTTTTAATATTTCCTGAATTAATTTCAATAATTGATAATAACCTCTTAACATCTTCTAAAAATTTAGGAGAACCGGAAGCTATTCTTGTACAAATAGACTTTGAAGAGACAGTCCCATCGCCATCAATTACCCCTCTAATAAATGCGCTAGCTATTAGCTTGTTATTATTAAAAAAGATTTTACCTATCCTGATGATATGTGATTTAGCCCCGCTTGGAATTTCAAATCTTTCAATAAGATATTTTGCGAGCAATTTAGAGTTTATATAAATCTCATAATTCGGTGAGAATTTTTTAAAACCAGAGTGTTTAATTCTTACTGAAGGTACATAATTAAATATTTTTTTGATTAAAGATATTATAATATCTCTTTCGTCTTTATAACTCGTAAAAATCATTATCTTATAGCCTTTATTCATTTTGTCAAAAACAATATGTCCATCTGTAGCTAAAAGTCCAATAAAATAAGACAGCTCAGGGGTTAATTTATCTGGAATCCTTGGTTTCTGGCGAATTTTTGTTTCAAATCCCGCTTTCGTTAAGGCAGTATTCCAAGAACCAAAGAATTTCCTTGTTAAAAAATATAATGTGTTATTGTCCCTCTTTATCGGTTTTCTTTTTAAATTACTTTTTAATTTCTTCACCGCTAAAAGAACAGAATCTTTAGTCCATTTTCTACGCTGGGGCATTAATATAAAAGTTATATTACATTTATAAATATTTCTACTTTGGGATGAAAAAATTAACTAATCTTTATTTTTAAAGTTTGCCTGCACGAAGAAAAAAAGCTTGCCACAAAAAACAATCTAGAACCCATCAGAAAAATTCGTTAATACCAATACTTCAAAAAATCTTTACTCAAATCTTTTTTCCTCAGCCAAAAAGAAAATGCCATTGGAATATGTCTTTTTGTTTCTGTCAAGCATGTCCTGGTATGTTGCTGCCGCTTTTGAAACTGTTATTTCTCCAATCAAGGCAAATTTAGAGTAAACTATGTAAGAAAAAACTCTTTCTTCACCTTTGTACATCCTGTCAATATGCCATTCAATCCTTCTTCCTTTCACATCTGCTGGATGGATTGCGCCAAATTGATTATGGATTACCGGCAGCGCTTGTGGAGCAAGGTCAATGACTCTTATGTTCTTGGCATCAACAAAACTTTTCAGGAACAAGTTAATCTTAAATGCAAATTCTCCGCCTTTTGTTTTTACTTTTGTGACTCTTTTTGTCAATACAACAGGCTTTGTTGTTGACATCCATAAGAACGCAGCAGCTGCTGCAATCAAGACAAGAACTATTAGTGGGAGAAAATAATTTGTGCTTACATCAACTACAAAAGATTCATTTGGCTTCAAGTCCTTCTGCCACTCATAAACAAATTTTCCTTTTACAAGCTTTACAGAGCTTGGCTTAACCGAGCTTTTTGTAAAAATCTTTGACAAAGGATCTTTTTCTACCCTAACATTTGCAGTCGCCAAAGTATTTCCATCATTTCTTTTTACTATGTGCGAGCTAGGATACAAAAACCATCCTTTTTTGGTTTCTTTTGAAAATATTTGCATAACAGATTCCAATGTTATTGAATCGCTGATTTTCCATCCTTCCTTGCCATTAACAGAAAGGCTTACGTCTGCTGTATACTGGCCAGCCTCATACTGCCCTAATTTATCTTCTAATGGAACTGAGATTTTTGTTACAGAATTAGGCTTTATTTCAATCATCTTCGCATAATTGAGAATTGCCGAACTCATTACAAATCTTGCTTCTGGGATGTAAAGATTTTTATTGTTTGTAATTGTAAAAATTGCCTCTGAATCCTTGAGATAAATTTTTGCAGGCATTTCCAAGGACAAAGCATCATAAAGAGAAACTATTTTTACAAAAAAAGTATCTTTAAGTTCGGAATCTTCTCCTTTTATAAAATAAGTAAGTAGATAAGCGCCTTCTTTCTTGCGGATTTGTTCTCCTGGATAAACTTCAAATTGAAAATTTGATTTTTCATGCCCAAGAAGGGTAATTGGTTCTCGAGCAGAAAGAATCATATCTATCAGAGTATAAACTGTAAAAGTTCTTTTTCCAGGTGCATCATTTTCCAATGTATAATTGTATATTGCTGGAGTTGCAACTTCTTTCGCAACAGTATCGACAATTGCTGTTTTTGTAATTTTTATTTCTGCGGAAGCCAGAGGCATTAAAACCAACAAGGCAAGCAAAAACAAAACACCCTCTTTTCTCATTTTAATCAGACAATACAAAAAGCAGAAAGCAATTTAAAAACTTTTCTAAGAGAGATAAAAGAGACTAGAAGCTACTAACAATACAAAAAGAAAGAAGAAAAAGTAAAAGAAAAATCTACCTTCTTTTCTTTTTGTAATTTCTTGCAAGCTTACCAATACCTATTATCAAGACGCCCAATGGAATTATCCATGTGCCGACCCAGACAGGCAAGCTTACTCCTAAAGTTGGCAGCAATAACAGTACACCAAGTATTGTTACAAGCCAAGCAGTTAATTTTGCCATTTTCTACCTCCTTTTTAATAATAATATAGAGAAAGAACTTCTACTTTTAAACCTTTCCAAAATTTAAAAGTAGTAATGCTAAAATGATCCTTTTTCAGAAATTTAAAATATATTTGAAAAAACAACAATCCTTTTAACTTCAGAAAAAAAAGAATTCTTACAAAAATGAAAGTTCCTGGCTCAGTTTATACAGGGAGAGAAGGACGCAAGTATCTTGCATTATATAATTACTGGCCTGACATTTATAGGGCTGCGCTTCCTTCA
>Ga0315289_10007259_pt1 | contig 16162 bp, 12 predicted proteins | sample YL17G11_40_MG_FD_203452 | JGI IMG/M metagenome (GOLD analysis project Ga0315289, IMG submission 203452) | Sediment microbial communities from Yellowstone Lake, YNP, Wyoming, USA - YL17G11_40 | ecosystem: Environmental > Aquatic > Freshwater > Lake > Sediment | place: USA: Wyoming | collected... | reverse complement strand
GCCGAGTACAGGTTAAGCAGGCGCCGGCCGCCGATCCATTCAAAAACCCTATTATAGGCGTCCAGGTGACCGTGGCAAGTGCGAGCGTGAGAGGATTCTATGAACCATTGCGAAAAGCGGGCGCCGCCGGTCGTGCGATGCTCATCAAAGCGGCAGCGGAGACCTGGAAGGTTCCCGAAGACGAATGCAAGGCCTTCATGAGTACGGTGAAACACCAGAAGAGCGGCCGGACTCTCACTTATGGGCGGCTCTGCTTGAAGGCAGCTAAACTGGAGGTTCCAAAAGACCCTCCTCTTAAGAAAGAGGAAGAGTTCAGATATATGGGCAAACCCATGCCCCGTGTGGATGCACCGGATAAGGTGAGCGGCAAGGCTGTCTATGGCCTTGATGTTACGCTCAAGGATTTACATTACGCTGTCATTGCCCGGCCTCCTGCTTATGGAGCAAAGCCACTTTCATACGATGAGAAGGCAGCAGAGCAGATCAAAGGGGTACAAAAAGTTGTTCCGGTTCCCATGGGCATTGCTGTGTGCGCGAAATCGATCGATGCGGCCTTAAAGGGACGGGATGCCCTCAAGGTGAACTGGGACAAAGGTGTCCTTCCCGACATGAATAATGATTATATCGAGAAGTCTATGCTCGAGGATCTGAACAAACCCTTGCTCTCTGTAGTGAACACGGGCGACGCGAAAAAGGCCATCGGTGAGGCAGCCAAGAAGGTTGAAGCAAATTACTTTGTTCCTTTTGTGGCCCATACGACCATGGAGCCGATGAACTGTACGGCCTATGTGCACGATGACCGGTGCGATGTGTGGGCGCCTAGCCAAGCCCAGACAGGCGCACAGATGCTTGCCTCGCAAGCGTCAGGACTTCCCAAGGAGAAGGTTCATGTGCAAACTCCCTTCATGGGATGCGGTTTGGGCAGACGGGCCAAGCCGGATTTTGTAGTTGAAGCGGTCACGATTTCAAAGGCGGTCGGGAAACCGGTCAAGGTCTTTTGGACAAGAGAAGAAGACATCAAGTACGATTATTTCCGTGCTGCCGGATCTCACCGGATTGAGGCCGGCCTTGACGCTCAGGGCCAGTTGATTGGATGGTCTCATAAGCTCGTCAGTCCCTCCATTGCGAAATGGGTCAACCCTATGCAATTAAAGGATGGGATCGATTGGTTTTGCATGTGGGGTCTTGCAGATCGTCCAGAGTCTTATGGTTGGAACAACAGGATCCAGTATGAGATACCGAACCTCTCCATAGAGTTCCTTTTATCCCCTCTGCCCATTCCTTGTGGTCCCTGGCGTTCGGTCCAGAATGGTCCCAATGCCTTTGTCATTGAATGCTTCGTCGATGAATTGGCCCATGCAGCTGGAAAGGATCCCTTGGAATTTCGCCTGCAGAGCTTAAAGAACAATATGCGGGCTCGCCGGGTGCTGGAGACAGTGGCTGAAAAGGCTGGCTGGGGTAAAGCCATTTCAAAAGGTGAAGGCCGGGGCATTGCTCAGCATGCATGCTTTGGAAGTTACGTCGCCCAGGTGGCGGAAATATCGGTGAACAAAAAGGATGGCACGATCAAGGTTCATCGGGTTGTGGCGGCTGTGGATTGCGGACCTGTGGTGAACCCCGATATCTTGATAGCTCAAATAGAAGGGGGTATTATTAATTCTCTGGGTACGGTACTCAAGGAGGAGGTCAAATTCGCCAACGGTGGCGTCAAATCAGCCAATTTTGATGACTATAACGTCATGCGGATGAGCGAGGTGCCGGAAATCCAGGTCCACATTGTCAAAAGCAATGAAAAGATCGGTGGCATCGGGGAGGTGGGTGTCCCTCCTGCAGCGCCTGCTGTTGCAAATGCATTCTTCAATGCGACGGGTGTTCGGATAAGGCGTATCCCCTTGACCCCCAAGACCGTTATGGAGGCCATGAAGAAAGTGTGAGATGATGAACGGAGCTGAGTGTGACGGGATGTCACCTGCCTTTTGGCAGGCGGCATCCCTTTTTTTTCTGACCATCGAAAATGGAGATCTGGGATCAATCCATGAAATGGGCAAGAACGAATAGTCGATCGTTCATGGCTCATGGCCCTGCCCTATTGAGACGTTGAAACAAGTACGGTGATGTCTTTACCCGATGAAGTATAATTTAAACTTTTTTGAAGGAAACAAAACGATCCATCCATACCTTCCCATTCCCTGCAGCTTTCTTGACAATCGGAGCGCCAACGGGTGGGCAGTTTCGCAGAATCTTTTCGGTATGACATCGGTCGAAAAATGATCAGCCCATTAGGTCCCCAGACCCGCTTGGAAAACGTCTCAAAATGCCTCGGCCGAAGTTCTCACCAGGATACAGTCGCCTGCCTCCAAAATGCCTTCGTCCACAAAATTGAGGACCTTCACATTCGGAAGCATCTCTTTGAAGAGCATCCTTATGGGTTCAACGACAATGGCGGTAGTATTGATGAGCCCAACCAATTTTTGCATTCTTTCCTCCTCTTACTCCACAAAGCGAAGAGAAAGATTGGCCCTCGAATCTGAAAAAAGGCCGCATTTTTAAGCTTTATATGCCCATTGATTTAAAAATTTTATGCAACACGACGGTTCCCCAAGGTCTCCCTAAAACTTGTCCTTCGTATCCTCTTCGATAAATTATTGAAACCTGAGATTTCCCAGGATTGGTCAACCGGTCGGCTTTGATCTCAAATAACCCTCGCTGACTTGTTCATCTTAACCCAGCATGGCTTTGATTTTTTCAGCGGCTATCACTGCAGGTGATAGTATCGGTTTATCCGTTTGTTCTTTGGCTTTCGGAACAACTCTCCCTGAGGATACTTGAGCCAAAACAACGACGTCCACCCTCTTTGCAATCTCCTTTATGGTCTTAAGTAGCAACTCATCAGATTTGGCTGTATTTCCAGAAAGGCGCGCCTGAAACGCTTCTTCACATAAGCCTACTTTTACGGTGATTCTCTTATTCGCTTGCTCCCCAGCCCTTTCAAGTAGCCCAACAATAGGTTTAATAATCGGTTCCTCCGTAGCCACGAGGCCAATTGTTTCGCCGATATTGACAGCCGCTTCAATCATTGGCAAGGTGATTTGAGTCACCGGCGGATCAACAAGCTTCTGCACCATATCTACAACCGAGAGAGCGTGTGCACAGGTGATCAGAATGATATCCGCTCCTATCTCTTCGGCCAAAATGGTCAGACTGCAAAGTCTCCGGTTCAGTTGCTTACTTCCAATATCAAATTTAAGGATACCCTCATCCACGATATGGGTAATCTCTAAATCGGGCATAATTTCGGAAAACACTTTATCCAATTCGTCAGTGATAACCCTTATCGCGTCAATAAATACAATTCTTTTCCGCATGTTGACCTCCTTATGAAATTATTAACCTTAGTGTTGCAAAGGTCAGTTAAAGTCTCCATCAGAGAATACCACTTTCATAAATGTATTCATCTAATGTAGAACCACAAACCCCTTTATTACCTTGATTGAACCTTCTTGATCCATTCCGCATATTCTGAAACACCTCTTTCCAAAGTGTATTCTGGTTTAAACCCTAATTCCTCTTTAGCCAATGCGATATCGAAAGGAAACCCTCTCGGTGGCGATATTTTACCCGGTCCAATTTCTATGGAGGTCGCACATGAATACTTCTTAACTGTGTTCAAAACCTCCTTCAAATTATAAGATTGGCCTCCGGCAATGTTAAAAATCTTATTCCTAACAGTTTTTGCCTTATAAAGGAGTAACACCCCTTTTGCCGTATCCTTAACATACGTAAAATCAAGTTCTTGATCTCCTCCCGATTCTAACCTAAGGTGATCAAGTCCTTCCAAAGGCCCAAACAAGACTCTAAAGATTAGAGGCAAATTTGAAGGCATTGAAGGAGGGCCATAAACAAAATACAAACGGGCACATCTAAAATCAATATCCCAATGATTTGCATATTGTAACCCCAAAAATTCTCCTGAAACCTTTGAGACACCATATAAGTCTGTGGGACTTAGCGGTGTCTTATTCTCCGACAGTGGTCCTTCCGCACCTCCATAGACTCCACCAGTACTTGTATAAACAATCTTTTTTACGTCGAAAATTCTGGCAACTTCCAAAATGTTCAACGTCCCAACAATGTTAATAGTAACGCTCCGATGTGGATTGTCGAGGAATTGGCTCCCACCTGCACTGATGGCGGCGGTGTGAATGATGCCTTCAATCTTGGTTCCATAGTTCCGAAATACTTCAACCAACCGAGGATAATCCAAAAGATCCCCTTGAATGAATGTAATTTTCTCACTATCCGCTTGACCAAATTGAGTCCGCTTAATATCATACAAAATGACATCTTCTCCCTCAGAAGTTAAACCTTTTGCAATCCAATACCCCACGAGCCCACATCCCGTTAAGAAAACTGCCATTTCTATACCTCCCCATTCATGTAAGCTCCCAATTGTTTAATTTGCATGGAATGATTGAGCGCTCGCCCCTCGATGACTTCGGTACACCCGCGCCAAAATCAATCAGGAGACTTCCATCAACCATTTTCTTGCCTCCCTTCACCCATATCAAGGGCATATGGGAAGACCAAGGGCCTTTAAATCCCTCCCCCATTTTCTTGAACGCATTAGACCCTAGGGGTCTTACGGAGGAGTTGTCCGTATCCCTCAACAGGGTCATTGATCTTAAGCAGTTTCATCAAGTGCCACGCCGTAGCCTGATTGGCCGTCACCACCGGCTTCCTCGTGTCCTTCTCAATCTCCTCGATCACATCACTGCACCGAAAATTCGTACACGCAATGAAAATCCCATCCGCCTCCGGCACCACCGCCCTCACCGCTATCTGATACGCCTGTGAAGGCTTGGTCGCCCCCATCTCGTAGAGATCCTCGATCTGAAGCCCCGCTACCTTCAACACCTCAAATCCCGACCCCTCATAGAACTTTTTAAATTCCTTATTCACTTCATCAATATAAGGCCCCACGATCACAATCTTTTTAAACCCCATAAACTTCATCGCTTCCTCTGCCGCCGTGGCCGTCGTCGTACAGGGAATCCCCTTGCTGTTGGACTCCATCGACTTGATCTCCTTCTTATCCCACCCCGGCCCTCCAATCAGACTCCCCGCCGTACAGGCAAAGGCAATAACACTGTTGTTCCCGAGAAGGGGCGAGGACATGCCCTCTGCCAGGAGACCAGCAGGTTCAGGAAGCCTGGCGCTTAGCTTGGAACACTCACTCACATTAACCACAGGCTCCATATGGATTCGGGTTTCCCGGACTTGGATATAAGAGGGGATCATTCTGCAAATCTCGGGAGTTGGGTTGAGGTTGGGTCCGACAACGATTAAACCTACCTTTGCTCGATAACCATAGGGAACACTATAAGCTTCTGAACTTTTTTGGATCATATGAGCCCTCCTTTGGTTTTTGGATAAGACGTTAATGACATTTGGATTTTCTCAATTCCCATCATACCCCTGTCGTTTTCTATTTTCTTCTTGCCCTTCTACGAAAGGAAAATTAAGATTATGAATGGAAACATCTTCCCATAAGAAGATCCATACTGGTTCATGCCTCCAGCCTATAGAGCTCAGAATCTCTACTCTCCGGATAAACCTGGGCCGTTATCGACCAGTCGATCCTTGTTATAAATTCTAGTCCATCACCGGCTTTCCGGAAGGCTCTGTCGTGACCGGGAATAAATACCGTACCACACTTACGGATTTGCTGAATGCTTTCACAAGCTGCTTTTGGATCTCCGAGGACCATATCGCTGCACCCGTTCATGAACTCCCATGCATTTTTGACAGCGTCGCCGCAAAGTATTGTTCTTTCCGCACCTTGAAACAATAAAGCAATGCTACCGGGTGTATGGCCCGGCGTTTCAAAAACTGATATCTTAGGGTCTAAGGCCTTCTCTGATTGAACAAGCCAAATACCACCATTCGTGAGCAGACTTTCGAAAGAGTCCGGGATAGCATGGTCTACCCGTTCTCCTGCGTGCACACTCCTTGCATATTCCAGTTCTTTCTCGCCCAAAATGATAGTTGCCTGAGGGAAAAGGGGCAAGTTCAAGCAATGATCATAATGGAGATGACTAATAACAACATATGATATGTCTCCCGGTGAGAGTCTTTGCTTGGACAAGGCCTCAATGAGTAGTTCCCGGTCTCCGTAGTGGCCCGTATCGAACAGAACCCATCCCGTTTCGGAACGAAGGAGGACGACGGAGCAATAACCGAAAAACCCCCGGGCACTGCGTGCAGGAATTCCAGGTAATAAAATGAAAATGTTATCTCTCTCCGATTTAATGGGAATCCTCATCTTGTTCCTCATGCAGTTGGAGATCTTTGTATCGATTTTATACCAGGAAAAGTGCGTAGAAACCTTTTGTCTTGCCTCAAAGGATCAAGCCTCTAATCCCGTCCTAAATCCTTCATAGAACGCTTCAAGCGCCGTTCGGACTTCTACACAGTCCCCTGTCTGCAGGACTTTGATGGACTTTCCTCCCACTTTCAGGTAATCGTCTCTGATGTCCAAAATATCCTGGACAATTCGGTTCGACTTTGCTCCTAACGCAAGGACAATCACCTGACCGAAAACGAATTTCTCACCTTCTGCCGTGGAACAGTATACCCCTTCCTCTGTAATCCTTTTTGCAGTGGTATTCCTCATGACTGCCACATTGAGCCGATCCAGCTTCCCGATCAAGAATTTTCTATTATCACCAATTGCGTCTGCAGCTATTTCTCCCAACATTTCTATCAGGACGACCTTATTCCCTTTTGACACAAGAAATTCGGCGGTTTCACACCCCACCATGCCACCTCCTATTACAATGACCCTTTTTTTTTCTATATCGTTATTCACCAGAACGTCACGAGCATCCTTCACATTTTTATTGGATACTCCCTCAATTAAGGCTTTTAGGGGTATTGAACCAGTTGCAAAAATAATAGTGTCAGGTTTCTCTTGGAGTATTTTTCCCCTATCCACGTGGGTGTTTGTTTTAATCAAAACATTAGCCTTTTTCAACCTCTCCTTCTGATATTCAACAATCCGATCAAATTCCCTGCGATCCGGAGGGATGCTTGCGAGCCTGAGCTGTCCACCCAGTTCAGCTTGATCATCAAAGAGCGTTACCCTGTTCCCCCTTAGACTGGCTATACGAGCCGCTTCCATACCGGCAGGACCTCCACCGACAACCCAGACATTCCGTACCCGGGAAACCTTCTGGATCACATATTCCCCTTCATGTCCGATGGATGGATTAATTGTGCATGTAACATCCTTTTGCAGGAAAAGCCTGTCGAAACATCCCTGATTACAGGCGATGCATGCCCTTATGTCTTCAGGTCTTCCTTCCCATGCCTTTTTGGGAAAATCGGGGTCAGCCAGCAGGCCCCTTCCGAGGCAGATGAGGTCTGCAGCTCCTTTTTGAAGGATCTCCTCAGCTACCGACGGGGTGTTGATCCTTCCAACACCCATAACCGGTACATTGACGGATGCTTTAATTGCACTTGCCAAGTAGGCAAAACAACCTGGCTTCGTACCCATGGGGAGTGTCCTTACAAACCTATGCGGACGATCCGGATCAAGTTCGTCTCCCTCCGGGGTAACCGTCCCTGCTGAGACACTAATCGCATCAACACCTGCTTTTTCCAATAGGGGAGCAATTTGCACCATATCCTCAAGGGATAGTCCGCCTTTGGCATATTCATCTCCGCTTATCTTGATGGTTATCGGAAAATCACCTCCAACGACTTCTCTAATTCCTTTTATGATGTCCGTTGCGAACCTGACCCGGTTTTCAAGGCTTCCCCCGTATTCATCCGTCCTCTTGTTAGATAGGGAAGAAAAGAAGGAAGGGATTAAATAGCCATGGGCTCCGTGGATGTCTACGGAATCAAAACCTGCTTTTTTGGCTCGAAGGGCTGACATCACATGGGCTTCCACCAATTTCTTGATTCCATCTGTTGTCAGCTCTTCGGGAACCTCCCCACCGCTGTAACAGGCAATGGCTGAAGGGGCCTTTGGAGTAAAGCCGGTGATCCTGGAATTCGTTCTACGGCCTGCATGCTGGATCTGAATGGATGCCTTGGCACCACTTTCATGGATGATTTTCACAAGCTTTTGCAATGATGGGATGATATGATCGCTGTATATCCCCAACTGTCGCACATAGGCTTTGCCGGCAGGATGAACAAAGGATCCTTCAACGATGACGAGGCTGGCTCCACCTTCTGCCCGCCTCTTGTAGTAGTTCAGGAGCTTCTCAGTGACGTCTCCCTTTTCTGATGCAAAGTTGGTTGTGACAGGTGAAGCGATTAGCCGATTCTTCAGTTCCGTTCCTCTAAGTTTGATCGGCTCGAATATTTTTTTGAACAATACTATCCTCCCTTCATTTGGCCAATGTTATAAAGACACAAAACATTCATTTCTGCAGGCTTTTGGCTATTGTACTTGAAAGACTAACCTTATCTTCGACAATCACCCTTGATGACATCAATCATTACAATCCCGTTCACCGTAACATTGGAATAGTCCCCTAATCAGCTCCCATTAATAAATTGGGTATGAAAAGGGAGAACGTTGGCCAAAAAATAGCTAATATTAAGGGGATGAATAGCATCATCATAAATGGAACGACTGATTTCGCGGTCTGACCAACGCTTAGGCCAGTTATTGTAGAAACCGTAAAAAGCGAAAGTCCGAACGGTGGTGTAAGTAACCCAATCATGATGGAAAGCGTAAAAACAACGCCAAAATGAATAAGATCTATACCCACCTTGTTCAGCACCGGGAGAAACATCGGGATTGTTATCATCATGATTGCGGTTCCATCAAGAAAACAACCCAGGATCAATAGGATTATGACTATCATGCTTGATACGATGTACGGCTTTTCAGATAAGTATAGTAGATCGCCAAGCAATTGATCTGAAATGTGGAGGTAATTGGTCGTCCAGCTAAAAAACCCGGCGGCGGCTATGACGAACATAATTTTCGAAGTCAGGTAAACGGTATCTGATAAGGCTTTGATCAGACCTTTTAAGGTCAGCGATCTATAAACAAAGGCGACAATTACGAAGGCATATAGGGAAGCCGTTGCACCTGCCTCTGTAGGCGTAAAGACCCCTGTCAGTATCCCGCCGATGATAAGAACCGGACAAATGATGGCAAATGCGGCATCCTTCAAATTCCCAAAAACTTCCCTTCGGGAGGGTAGAGGGTGCCGGGGGTAATTTCTCTTTTTTGATATAATAGCAACCATCAGCATCAAAGACAGGCCCATCGTGACCCCTGGGATAACGCCTGCAAGGAACAATTTAGCCACCGACGTTCCTGTCAACCAAGCATAAATCACAAAGGGAATGCTTGGGGGTATGACGGGGCCTATTGTGGAAGATGCGGCAGTTAAGGCACCGGCGAATTCGGCGCTATATCCTTCATCTTTCATAGCCTTGATTTGAACAACTCCCAATCCTGCGGCTTCCGCTACAGCAGACCCTGTCATCCCAGCAAAAATCATGCTTGCCACAACATTGACATGTCCTAAACCACCTTGTAAATGCCCTACCATATTTTTAGCAAACCTGAAGAGTCTTTCCGACATACCTCCCTCATTCATGACCAGCCCTACGAAAATAAAAAAAGGGATCGCCAGAAGAGGATATGAAAGCAGCCCTTCGTAGATACGGGCAGCCCCTGAGATTAGCAAATTCATATTGGGGTTATGGATCAAAATGAATATCGATGACACAATGATCAAGGCAAGTGCGATAGGTAGTCCAAGCATCATGATCAATCCCAATGACAATAGCATCGCCCATACCATAGCAAGCCTCCATGTCCAGAATACGAACTACGAGCACGGATAAACTGTGCCCAGTCAAATGTATTTCCTTGCCTCGACCTTCGAGTGACCATCAGGCTCTCAATTCCCGCATCAGTCTCATGGAAACGTATATCGATGAAAGAACTGATGAAACGCACATTGAAAAATACCAGAGCTTAAAAGTGAATCCCAGCATTGGGCTCGACTTTCTTGTAGTGTAACAGAGAGCAAAAGAAATGATGGCAAACCCTACTAAAGACAAAAAAGTAATCGTATCGATGAAGATATTATATATCTTGTGACATTCTTTATTCTTGGATACCAAGAGGCTCAATGCATCTACCTGCAAGTGATCTTTATCCTTAAAGAGCAGTGCCGCCTTTATAAGGACCATCCACGTAAGCCCCAAACCAACAATTTCCTCGAACCAGTCCATGCCGAATGCCCCTGTTACCCTTGCCGCCACAGACGCAATGATAATGGTCATGATGACCGCCATTAATATCACCGCACTACCATCGAGGATTTTGGTCGTAATCTTCTCAAATCTAACACCAATGCTTTCCATTTTGGGCTCACCCCCTACTGACTCATTATTTGAATGAAAATTGGATAGAAAAAAGGACTCATCCCTTGGTAATGCTCAGAGTGGTCAAGTCCTGTCCAGGTTAACTCGCTTACAACCTTCTCAAATCTAGTCACTGCAAGCCGCCATTCTGTTCAGCATAGACACCCAATTCAGGAGGCCCCGTGCTTTATCGTGAGTTCCAAAGTCCCAGCGCTCTCCATGACAAGCGGCACATATACGAACGTGGAACAGTGATCGGCGAAGGTTTCAAACTCCCTCTCCTTCCCATCAACACTTAGGCTCCGAATCGGACTCTGCCTCATGCGCAGGCACAGTGCGAACTGCATGGGCAGGTCTATGCCGAAATATCGGACCCTCGCAACGGTTGTTTCCCTATCGGGCATCTCCCGTTGAGGAAGACTAAAATGTATCCGCTCTCCCCAAATCCTCGTCCTTGAACCCCGACGATCAGAAGCCTTGCCGCCCAATGGCCTGATGGAGATTCGGAAATCACCATGTAGAATATTCACAGGGTAGCCTATATCTTTCTCCCAAGGAAATCTTGTACTGCCCATTTCTAAGAGGGCTCGACAGGGCAGCATGCCACTCAAAGCGACGTCTTTTGGATCTGATGGAGCATAATGGTTAGTCTCCATACCGAACACAAGTGAATGCCACTTTATGTATGCTGCACCACATGTGTAATTCGTATACGCGGCTCCTTCAGGCACATCGTAAGCATCATATGAATCCTGCAGGTGAAGTAAGAAAACCTTTTCCTGCAAGTATTTCCACGGCATTTCACCAATCTCTGTACCCCCGAAATAGTAGCCAGCCAGATCTTCAAGAGTATGGATTTCATAGGGCCATCCTGCATTCTCGGCGGCCAGCTGCATTTTCTGAGCAACGTATTGATGAATCTGCTCATCCATACCCCATCTCATTGTATTCGCAGGAATGATGACTTCCATATCGCCTCGATCGTATTTAGACCCGCTAAGCTTATCCAGGCTGTGAAAATCAATGACCATATCTGGGGGATAGGCTTTGAACAGTCCACCGAGCACAAGCCGTTCGGTCTTTGTAAGTCTGAAAAGGGACGAATGGAATTCATTCCGAACAAAACCATCCGGATTGACTACAGGTACAACAATAACGACCTGCGTATCTCTAACCTGTTTCGCATCATCGCTAACCAGGTAATTCAGGATCTGAGGCCCAACCACACGAGTCCCCAATTCCTGTCCGTGCCTTCCAAGTGTTACAACAGCAATCTGTTTGTCATCATCCGGAATACCTTTGTTCGTCACAAAAACCGCCGGGATGTCCCAATGATCCGGAGAAGTCCCAATTTTCTTTATGTAGGCGATCTCACTGTTCTCAGCCACTAAGTCATCCAGCCAGCGGTAGATCTCCTGAAGTCCTTCTTTCCCCATCGGAATGTGATCAAATGCTCTCATGCCCAGATCCCCTTTTTCATCAAAGCCTGTAAAGGCTTTTTATAGATTCAAACTCCTTTTTGGGTTATCCTATATCTCTACTGAGTGACCTGTTTCAGCGGACTTTTTTGCTGCTTCAATGATCTTCATCTGCAGGATGATCTCTTCCGGTTTTACTACGGGTTCAGCATTTCCCCGGATGGACTCTATAAAATTCTTTTCCTCCAGTGTTATGTTGTTGCCTTTTTGAGACGCATTGACGACCACCCGATCCCCAACCATGACTTCAATGGATGCGTTTCCGACGAGCCCCTCTGAGGTATCCCCATGCCTAAAATGGATTCTTCCTTTTGGACCGACAATCATACCCTCTTCTTTTGAAGGAGAGGTATTCAGGGAAAGGTAATTCGTCGCCATTGCACCATCTTTGAATCGGATAAAGATCGTGGCCTCGTCCGGACCTTCAAAATCTGGATTGTGCGACGAAGCCTGAGCATATACTCTTTCAGGCGTTTTACCCTCGAAGAACCAGAGCACTGCATCAACGCTATGGGACCCCAACATGGGAAACACCAGACCTCCGGTTTTTTCTTCATCCTTCCACCATCCCGGCGCTTTGTTCTTATCGAAGCGAAGGGCCAGGGTGTACAACATGTTGAATGGATCCCCGATCTCAGACCTCAGCGTGTTTTTCACTTCCTGGAGGCCCCTAAAAAAGCGATAACTTTGGCCTGCCGTGATAAGAAGGTTTTTCTGGTTGGCAGTCTGAATCATACGTTTTGCCTCTGCGACCGAAAGTGCAAAGGGTTTCTCTACAATCACATGCTTTCCGCTTCCCAGGGCCTCCATGGCCACGGGGGTGTGAAGGTGGTGGGGTAAACAGACCGCAACGGCATCAATTTGAGGGTCCTGGAATGCCTCCTGGGTGCGGGTATAGAATTTAACGCTGTAATTCCGACCGGTTCCCGATGCAAGATTTTTATCGGCATCCACGACAGCGGCCAAAACAGCAATATCTTCCAATTCTCTAATAGCCTCAATGTGGGTTTTGCCCACTCTACCGCAGCCAATGACGGCAACACCAACTTTTACTTGTTTCTTCATGTCTTGCTTTCCCCCTGATTTTTAAAACTCCGGGCACCCCTTTCATGAGAAATGTCCTTGATTTGATGGCAGAACAGAACCTAAAAGGGCTTTAGGAACACCGGTTTGCCCCACAATCTTTTCAATATTGCGAGGCAGAGATTTTACCAATCTCTGCCTCGCTTCTCAGCAGGTAAATGGTTTCAAATCAAAATGTCCTCAAACCTGATTCCTTGATGAGCTCCGTCCATTCCTCGAACCATTTCTTACCCGCATATTCCGCGACTGCTTTGTGCATTGGACCCATCTTGGCTGCGAATTCCGCACGATTCGGTCTGGTAATTGTGATTCCTTTTTTGGGCAGGGAACCGAGGATATTCTTTTCCGTCACGTACGCGAGTGCTCTGGTGTAGTCCATGGCCACCTCGTCTGCATATTCGATCGCCCTCTGTATATTCGGAGGCAATTTATTCCACATCTTCAAATTCTTGTAGATAAATAACACCTGATAGCCATGATCGGTAACAGCCACATATTTCTGGTTTTCATAGAATTTACTCATGTCATAGACCCATATGGGACTGCACTGGCCGTCAGCTACACCCTGGGTCATAGCCAAGGCAAACTCTTCCAAAGGGATGGTGGTGGTTATGGCACCGAATGCTCGATACATCTGCTGGAGCTGCATTTCCGGAGGTGTCCTCATTTTGAGCCCTTTCAAATCTTCGGGATGCATGATGGGAGTCTTCCTCGTGGACATTTGCCGAAATCCCCAGTGCCCGGGATTGTGAACCTTGATATTGTTTTCCTCATAGATTTTCTGGATCTTGTTCAAAGCCGGACCGTGCCAATGCCTTTCCGCATGTCTCAAATCCTCAAAGGCAAAAGGCAGCATGCAAACGGCAAGCGGCTTGATGTGGGTTTGTGCCGCTCCCGGGGTAGTGATTTGCATATCGAGAGTTCCCCGCATGACCTCCTCAACAGCTTCAACATTGGGAGCAAACGTATTTGCCGGGTAAAGGGTGATTTCCACCTGGCTCATGGTTAGTTCTTCAACAATCTTCTTAAAAAGCTCAGCCGCATGATGCACGGGCTGATTGGTGGGCACCAGGTGCGCAAGCTTGAGCTTGATCTTCGGGCCAATGTCATATTGCTCTTTTTTATCCTTGGTTTGAGCAAGGACAGAAAAAACACTTAAGTGGACAAGAATGAAAAAACCAAACAAAATGCCAATGACCTTACCAGTTCTTCGGTACATCGTCTTTCTCCTTTCTCATCACATGGATTCATATATTGCTGGCTCTAACAGACATTTTTTAAATCAAATATTCTCTGTTCCAAAGGAAATCCCCATATCGCATGATCAATTGACGTGATTTATCACCTCCCCTTCTTCCTTCTTTTGTGGTTTACTCCCGGTAAATCACCCTTTGCAGAAACGATTTGCCCCGGGAACAGGGGCGATGTGCCCAAGGGTGAAGGCGAGTCTATGGGGAAATCGACCTTGAAATCCCCTCCACCGCTGTTCCCGTTGGAAAGTAGTTTTCGAAAATAGTTGTTCACCCTTTCCCGAAAAACCATGTTGTGGCGAAGGACATCCATATCAAGCAACTTCCAGTCTTTCTTTCTCAGGACTTCAACGGTTTCGAAGTGCATCTCGACGGAATCCTTTAGCTTTTCGTAATGGGAAATAAACCATATCCGAAGGCACTCGTTATAGATGAAGCTCATGATCTTTTTCAGCTGGCTGTTCCTGGTAATTTCCACCAGGCGCACGTGGAATTCCATATCCTTCACGACTAACTCGTACTCCTTATCACTCTCCGCCAGTGCTTCCATCTCAATGGCGATTTTCTCAAGCTCCTCAACCTCTTTTTCTGTGATGCGTTGTATGGCCAGGAAACCGACATATCTCTCCAGATACAGGCGATTTTCTAGGAGGTCCTTTATTGACTGAAGATTCATGTCCTTAACATAGAAACCCTTTTGGGTAGTGAAGGCAACCAGATTTTCGGCCTCCAACTGGAGCAATGCTTCTCTGATGGGCGTTGCACCAACCCCAAGCCGTTCCTGAAGTCTTTCTCGGTCAAGATAAGACCCTGGAGGAAGTTTCAGTGTCACGATCTCCTGCTTGATGGTGTTGTAGGCGAGCATCCGTAAGTTTTTTTTCTTTGACCCCACGTTTTATCCTTTTAGAAGATTCTGAGAAAAGGCTTCATCTCCATCGAAAAAATAGCTAGTGTACTACGTCAAAAGTCCGTTTACTTTGATTGTCATTCCGGGCTTGACCCGGAATCCAGTATTTTCAATCTGGATTCCCGCTCTCGCGGGAATGACGGCTTCGGAACTTATGTAAAGAAGCGTTGGACGCAGTACACTAAAGGATTGACAGAAATACAGCTTCTTTATTTAAAATATATTTTACATATAAATTTAAATATTTTTTTAATATAAATAAAAAATATTGTCAAGCTTTTTTTATATGTTATTCCGAATGTCAATTGTCTCACTTTTCAGAATCTCAACTGTTTTTAGGAAAGCCTTTAAATAGATCAGGGGCGATCCTGAAACGAAGCAAAAACTCTTTCATCCATTTGGCCCTCAGGGCCTTCCAGAACATTTTTTCTCTACCAAGCGTCTCTATCTTTCACGAGATTGTCCTTCCCTTAATCTCTTTTTACATCCACATAAGACAGTGGAGGTACTGAATCACATTGTGATTATCTTTAATGATTTATTTGTTTCGGACCTCTTGAATATTCGGTTCGGAGTCTTTTGGAACTTCTCATGGCAACCATTCTGGTAGGACGCCTCGATGAAGGGGTTAATTATAGTCGTTTTCGGCTCTTTCTCGGCTCGGTGGAACTCTTCGATCCCATCTCCGGTCCTATTCGCTTCACCTCGGGGTTCTTCATGCTCCAGGAAGGGTTCGATTTTGTTACCTTGGCGACGGGCCTTTTGGGTATTGGGGAGGTCTTTTAAACACCTAAGGCCTTTCTTTATAAAAATTACTTGATATTTTGAATATGATTTTGTATACACTTATTAGAAAATTAGAGAATTCTGTCAATTTTTTTCCTGGAGGTTAATTCATGACTCAATTTAAAAACCTCTTCAGTCCTTTTCGAATCGGAAATTTGGAATTAAAAAATCGGATCGTGATGCCTCCGATGGCCACAAACTTCGCCGGTGAGGATGGATCTGTCAATGATCGACATATCGCCTACTATATAAAA
>Ga0315289_10007258_pt1 | contig 16163 bp, 12 predicted proteins | sample YL17G11_40_MG_FD_203452 | JGI IMG/M metagenome (GOLD analysis project Ga0315289, IMG submission 203452) | Sediment microbial communities from Yellowstone Lake, YNP, Wyoming, USA - YL17G11_40 | ecosystem: Environmental > Aquatic > Freshwater > Lake > Sediment | place: USA: Wyoming | collected... | reverse complement strand
CTCAAAGTCCTATAGCGGTTTCCACTCAACGGACGAGAATGCTCTCGCCAGCATTGTGTTATCGTACAATAGTGCCCTTGCGGTTTACTACTTCTTCATGACATCCGGCAGGTTAGCAAGCTATCGGCCCTCTTTAAGAAACAAGGATATCAAGCAGTTGCCAATTGTCCGAATACCTGGACTCACGTGGGAGGACATGGTTAATCTGAGTGATTCGGAAATCAACACGCGGGTATTCCATGCGTACAATCTGAGTCCCGTCGAGGAGGTCCTCATCTCGGATTTCATGACCGTCACTCTCCCGGACTTCAAAGATCCGGCAAATGCTCCGGGACGACGCACATTGACGACATCGGTCAAAGCTCAGGAAGATACTCTTGGACCTTACGCACAATGGTTCCTCGACGTCTTGGCCGCGGGGTTTGGGGTTGAACGGGCCTTGAGCGCCACCATCTTTGTTTCCGATGGAGATTTTCCGCTTCCTTTCTGCATCGTAGGGATTCATCTCGATTCTTTGTCAAAGAGCCGAATCCAGACCCAGCTAATCCACAGAGATGGCTGGGCCAAGAACATCAAAGAGCTTGATGGTGATTTCCGGAAGCAGACGGACAGTTCTCTTTACGACAGACGCGTAGCCAGAATATACGTGAACTACCGCGTGGAAGGTGATTCCGGCACCCGTACCATTCCGAGTGTTTTTCTAGTGAAGCCGAACCAGATTCGCTACTGGACAAAATCGGCTGCATTGCGAGATGCCGATGGCGTGTCATGTGACTTGCTGTCCTGGTCCGAGAGCAATCTGTCAGAAGAGAGGGGTGTTGCACAATGAAGCGCCGGTTGACTCCGGTCCAAGTGAACTATCCGGTTCCTGACGACTTCGTGACACTGGCAAGGCAGTGGCGTTCGGACGCAATTGACATCCTGCTCCGGTACATATGGGAGGGTTTCGACCACTTGGGCGGAGAAGCCATTGATGTCACTGATTCGGACGAAAACCTGGAAGATGACATAACTTTTGCTGCCCACTGCCGAATTCAAGACACCATGCCCCGTTTGTCTCCCTTCTGTCTTATCCACCAGCCACGCGAGCGAGAACGCAGGAAGAAAAAGGGGCAAATGCCAACTTCGGATATAGGTTTTCGCCTGCGAGGTGGCAATATTCGCTCTCATTTCACTGTTGAGGCCAAGGTCATCCGTACAGAAGGAGCCGTCTCACGATATGTTAATGAGATCGAAGACAATCTCCTTACCGGACGATATTCCACATTCTCGAGCGAAGCTGTCATGCTGGGTTACCTCCTCGCAGGATCTCCAGATGCGACCTTCGACGCGATCGCAGCATCTTTGGACAGCGAACTGAAAATGCATCCGACGTTCAGCAGCCGGAATCAGCGATATTCCGATCACAATCGCACAATGGAGAACGCGTCGACCTTTCGCTTTCGCTGTCACCATCTATTGATCCTCTTTGCAATGGCAGCAAAAGGGACGCCGAACTGAGATCGTGTTGTAATGTTGGAGAATGGGCCGAAGTCAGGCGAACGCGACGGCGTCAGGGACGTTTTTCGGATGGGGACGGATTTGCGATGGATGATCTCCGATGGATTATTCTGGCGAAGCCCCGTGTCCGTCGGCCCTTCGGTCTTTCGTTTTCCTTTACATGATGGGGTTCTTGGGCGATATTGAGGTTATGGTCAGCCGGAACATCGATATTCCGAAAGACAGAATTGAGGAGTTCTGTCGGCGCTGGAAGATCAGGGAGTTTTCCCTGTTCGGGTCTCTGTCTCTCGATGGCTACTGGCGGGATCTCGTCGGATCGAGCAGACGTGCGCCGTGATGAACGGTCAGTACCTCGACAGCCTCGCTGCGGAGGCGATAGATAATGCGGTCCACCTCACCTGAGCCATTGGGCCATTCGCTCCTTGACCTTCTCGTGGGGGATCAACTCACCGGCGTCCGCCTGCTGGAGACCCCTCTCAATCTTGGCCAAGAGGAACAGCCGCTCCATGGCGTCCTCCAGGGAGGCATCGTCGGGCAGGGCCTGTACCGCCTGAACAGCTTTCTCTTTCGTTGTCATGCCGTGAGTATACCCGAACGGGCAGGCCGCTTCAAGAGGCGAATAGGGCGATGTCGGGCGTAACGAGCCGCGCAACCGTCTCACGCTCCACGATTTTACCGCCCCTCGCCTCCTCTTCCTTCTTCCCTTCCGCCCTCGAAAAGGGATCGCGTACCTGTCCTTCGACCCGAATTTTCAAGAAAGTAACGCGCCGGGAACGATAACACCAACCGGGCCTTGGGGGCCGCTGGTACGAAAAACCTGGTAACGTGTCTCTGGCCGAATACGCCGGGGACGATCCATTCACCCGAGTTGTCTTGAAGGATTGCTCAAGGAGATCTTCATGAAACGGACTCTGTTCGCCGCCGCCATCGCCGCACTGATTCTCGTCGTCCCCGGCGTCGCGGGTGCGGTCGACCTGTTCGGCGTGGAGGCTACCTATAGCGGCGGGACCATCTCCCAGACCGCCAGCTCACTGCCCGACCTGGTCGAGGCGCTCGTCAATAACCAGGGCGCCTTCGCCCCGTTGGTCGGGAACGATTTCACGAGCAACCTGACGTACTACGGCATTCCCGGCGCTGTGGCGGTCAATGTGCAGGGCGAGACCCAACTGACCGTAAGCTCGCCGCTGACCGGCCTGAACCGGACCTTCACCGGGACCGACCGCAATGACTTGGAGAACCAGGTGACGGATTGGCTGCTCAAGGACGGCAGCAACGAGGTTGCCAAGCTCATCCAAGCGGCGGCCGAGCGTTCCGCCGCAGCCATTACCGACGGCAACCCGTCTTCCGCGACCGCCCGTATCGCCGACCGTGCCTTCGGCGCGTTCGGGTTGTTCCCGGCCGCCCGCGCCATGCGCGGCAGCGAGCCGGGCCACTACGCCGCCATCTGGTTCCATACCCGCCAATCCAAGGCCGACACGCCCGTCGGGACCGCCGAAAGCGCCGATTACGAGCTCAACATCCCCTGGTGGCTGAATTTCGGCCGGCACTTCTCCCTGATCGGCAACGCCAGCGGTCAATACATGGACACGGAAGGCACCGCGATCTACGGCGGCGGCTCCGACCTCGGGCTCGGCATCCGCCCATTCGTGCGCGACGAGGAAAGCAACTTCGGCTGGCAGATCACCCCCTTCATCGGCCTCCACGGCCTGGGGACCTACGACGGCGCCACGGGCGGACTGTTGAACCAGTTCGGCATCACCAGCCGCCTCGAATTCCAGCTTCCGCGCGGCATCCTGCTCATCGTGGCCAACCAGTTCTCGCACTTCAACAGTCTGAAGTTCAAGATCGAGGACGTGGAGATCGATCCGGGGGTCGAGCAGGACGTCCTGAAAAATGGCCTGATGCTGGACGTTCCGGTCTGGACCGACAAGTCGCTCTACGCCAACGGCTTCTTCGTCGACACCCGGTTCCTCCGGGATGCGGCGGTAGACAACTACCAGACCCTCGGTGCGGGCCTGTCCCTCCGCGGCGATCGCATGTCGCTGAACGGATACGTCAGTCGCGATTTCGCCAGCGATTACAGCAGTTGGAACGCCGGCGTCGGCCTCGCCTTCGGACTGTAACTCTCGCCCCAATGGGGACATTCTGGTTTTTCCCGCCGCGGGAAAAAGCTGAATGTCCCCTTTTCCCCCCTGCTGCGTTCGGAGTACCGGCTTTAGCCGGGTCCAACAAGACCGCCTGAAGGCGGGACTCCGAACCCTGTTCCCGATGGCGGGGGGCGAATGACTATTCGCCTCTGCGAATTCTTTCCTTTTGCCCCTTCTCCCTTCGCCGCACGTGTCCCTCTCACCCTCTCACCTTCTGATCTTCCCCCCTTCATCCTTCGCTTCCGCTCTCTGCGTCCCCGCGTCCCTGCGCGAGCCGCGGCCTCGTCGGCGCGACCTGGGGCCTGCGTGTCGTCCGTGTGGCGTTACGCGCTTTCAATCATCTGGAGCACGCGGTCGAACGATTCCGGGATGGGGGCTTCGAGGGTCAGGAGTTCATTGTTCCGCAGGCGGATCGTCAGCTTCTGGGCGTGGAGCATCATGCGCGGGTACTGCCGCTGGAGGGGCAGATCGCCGTAGCGGCGGTCGCCGACGATGGCGTGGCCGATGCTGTAGAGGTGTACGCGGATCTGATGCCGCCGGCCGGTTTTGGGATACGCTTCGAGGAGCGTGTGGGCCGCGAAGCGGTGGAGCACGAGGTATTCCGTCACGGCGGCGCGGCCGTGCTGGGGGTTGACGCCGACCCGCCCGGAGCCGAATTGGCTCAGCGGCTTGTCAATGACGCCCTGCTCGGGGACAATCAGGCCGTGGACCAACGCCAGATACACCTTCTGCGTCGTGCGCCGCTCGAACTGCCGGCCGAAATGGCGGTGAGCGTCGGCGCTCTTGCCGAAGATGATCACGCCGCTGGTAGCCTTGTCGATCCGGTGGATGATGAAGAGCTTCTCGCCCCGCTGGGCACAGAGCATCTCGAAGAGCGATTCGTTGCGCACCGCCGGCTCCGGCTGCCGTTCCGGGATCGCCGACAAACCCTCCGGCTTATCCACCGCAATGATGTCTTCGTTCTCGAACAGGATCTCAAACATGAACCAACCGCCAATCCGGGCATTCCAGCCCATTTGCTGTTGGTCTTATTCTACTTTTGGGCCCAGAAGTATAATAAGCAGCGGCAAGCCAAAGAAAAGTATATTAAGATAGACAGAGCATGAGCACGAACCGCTTTTTTGTTCCGGCGTCGAGTTTCGAGGGTGGACTGGTCCGGCTGAGCCGGGAGCAGGCGCATCAGGTCCGCCAGGTTCTGCGACTTGAGCCGGGCGATACCGTTGTGGTTTTGGACGACCGGGGGGCCGAATACGAGGTCACGCTGACAGAGGTCGGACAGAAAGAGGCGAGCGGACAGGTGACGAATAAACGCGAGGCCACCGGTGAGCCAAAGGTTCAGCTCACGTTGTTTCAGAGCTTGCTGATCCGGGAGAAATTCGAATGGGTGCTGCAAAAGGCCACGGAGGTCGGCGTGGCGCAGATCGTGCCGGTCCTGACGGCGCGCGGTCTCGTGCGGACAAAGCAGATCGAGGACAATAAGCTCGACCGCTGGCAGCGCATCCTCACGGAGGCGGCCGAGCAAGCGCACCGAGGCCGAATTCCGAGGATCGAGCCGGTTATTCCCTTTGATGACGTCTTCTCGCGGTTCGTGGGGTTCGATCGCTTCCTGATCGCAGCGCCCTCGGAAACGGTGAGTCTGCGCGAGGCCCTGCGCGGGATAGGACGCTCGGACCCTTCCATCGCACTGCTGATCGGCCCGGAGGGAGGATTCACGGACGAGGAGGTAGCGCTGGCCCGGGACAAAGGCGCAATGGCGGTCGGCTTAGGCCCGCGCATCCTGCGGACGGAGACGGCCGCCGTGGTAGCGTGTGCCCTGATTTTCTACGAGCTGGGCGAGATGGGGTCCTGACGATGGCAAGCGGTACATTGTATCTGGTGGCGACGCCGATCGGCAACCTTGGCGATATCACCCTGCGGGCGCTGGAGACGCTGCGGCAGGTGGACCTGGTCGCCAGCGAGGACACGCGCCATACAGGGCTGCTGCTCAAGCATTTTGAGATCGCCAAGCCGCAGATGTCGTTCCACGAGCATAACGAGCGCCAGGCGACGCCGAGGATCATGCAACTGCTGGAAGAAGGCAAGTCGGTCGCGGTCGTCACCTGCGCGGGCACGCCGGGGATCTCTGATCCCGGCTTCGTCCTCGTGCGCGAGGCGATCAACGCGGGCATCGAGGTCACGGCCATCCCCGGCCCAACCGCGTTCGTCATGGCCCTGGTGCTCTCGGGCCTGCCCGTGCACAGCTTCACCTTCCGGGGTTTTCCGCCGCACAAGAGCGGCCAGCGCCGCCATTTCCTCGAAGCCGACCAGGACTCGCCCTACACGCTCATCTACTACGAAAGCCCCTTCCGCGTGCGCAAGCTGCTGGAAGATGCTCTCGCGGTCTTCGGCGACCGCCGGGCCGCCATCGCGAAGGAGCTGACGAAGATCCACGAGACCATCCGCCGGGGCCAACTATCCGAGCTGCTCGCCCACCTCGAAGAAACCCCCAAAGGCGAATACGTCGTCCTGATCGCGGGCAAAAACCGCGAAAGTGCCTGAGACCGCATCGTGCAAATACTAATTCTTGACAAATTAGTACGAAATTAGTATTTGCCGGCGGGCGTACACTACGCGTCCCGCATATGGCTCTCCAGCAGGCTCCGAGTGGCGGCGAGCACGAAGTCCTTGTCTTCGGGCTTACTCTGTGCGACCCATACGGTGAACCGATACAGCAGATCAAGGTCCATCGCGAGCCATTTGTGGTTTCCGAGCAGAAACACGATCAACGTGGTAATCGCGATTCGCTTGTTGCCGTTCTGGAAAGGATGGTCCTTGATCATAAGGTAGAACAGGATGGCGGCTTTGGCGATCAGCGTGGGGTATGCGGGCTCACCATAGAAACGCTGAAAAGGGACGGCCAGGCAGCTTTCGAGGATGTTCGGATAGCGAGACGAGAAGTCGGGAATGGGCTCGTCGAACGCCAGATGCTTTCGCGCCAGGAGAAAAGCAACGAATTCGACGTCGTTGACGGTCAGGTCCTGCATTACTCGCGGCTCAAGCGCTTCAAGACGGGACCGTATTCACGTACTACGCGGTCAACGGCGGCCTCCAGCCACCTCTTGCGCTCGGGGCTCAGCTCTTCGCCGGCGGCAATACGGGCGTCGCGCGCGGAGATCACGTATTGACGTCCCACCTTGGCGGCGCGGATTTCTCCCCTCTTAACCTTGTTCCAGACGGCGATCCGGCTAATGCCGAGTTTGCCCGCCAGTTGCGGGATCGTCACGCTGCCTTGTGGAGATGCTTTCTTTGCTCTTTTCGTCCGCATTTTGTTAAAGGAATATGAATACTTAACCCGTGTTAACTAATACCAACATCTTAACTTGCTGGTCGAACAAAGTCAAGTTCCCCGCACAGATCGTTCTCAATTCCACCTGCTCAGATCGCCCGGAGCAGGTGGGTGGCGGCCTTGGTGCCCCGGCGGAAGCTGTCGAGACTGAAGTGCTCGTTGGGACTGTGCGGGCCGTCGCTGTCCAAGCCGAAGCCCATGAGGACCACCGGGCAGGCGAATTGCTCGACGAACGTGCTGACCACCGGGATTGAGCCGCCGGAGCGGATGAAAACGGTCTCGTGGCCGAAGCCTTTGCGCAGGGCATCCTGAGCGGCGCGGATCATCGGATTGTTCACGTCGAACAGCACCGGCGGGCTGGCCCCGAACTCGTTGATCTCGAGCCGGACCGTGTCCGGACAGACGGCGCGGATATGCCCGATCACCAGGTCGCGCGTGCGGGCCGGGTCCTGGTTCGAGACCAAGCGGCACGTGACCTTGGCCGTGGCGAACGCCGGGATGATCGTCTTGGACCGCTGGCCCTGATAGCCGCCGAAGATGCCGTTGATTTCGAAGGTCGGCCGGGCCCAGAGCCGCTCCAAGGTGCTGTAGTCGGGCTCGCCGTGCAGATGGGGGACGTTCAGCTCTTTCGCCAGGGCCTGATCGTCGAAGTTCAGTTTGCGAAAGCTCTCCCGCTCCCAGTCCTGCAAGGGCACAACCTCGTCGTAGAAATGCGGGATCAGGACTTTGCCGTCCCGGGAGACACAGGCGGCCAGCATCTGCGCCAGGACCATCGCCGGATTGGCGATGCCCCCGCCGTAGGCGCCGGAATGGACGTCCGAGGCCGGACCGCGAATGGTGAACTCCAGCGCGATGATACCGCGCAGGCCGTAGGTGATCGCGGGCGTGTTCGCATCGTACATCGTGCTGTCGGAGATGACCACGGCGTTGGGCTTGAGCTCGGCTTTGGCTTGGCCGACGTAGCGGGCCAAGGCATCGCCGCCGGACTCCTCCTCGCCCTCCAGCAGGAACACCACGCCGCAAGGGAGCTTGCCCTCGGTCTTGAGCAGGGCCTCGACCGCTTTGACGTGCGTAAACACCTGACCTTTGTCGTCGGTCGATCCCCGGCCGTACAGGATGCCGTCGCGGATCGTCGGCTCGAAGGGCAGGGTCTTCCACTGATCGAGCGGGTCCTCCGGCTGCACGTCATAGTGCCCATAGACCAGCACCCGCTTGGCGCTCTTGCCCTTCATGGTGGCCCGGACGATCGGCTTGCCGCCAACATCGATCAGGCCGGCCTCAAAGCCCAGCCCCTTCAGATGGTCGGCGATCCACTGGGCGCAGGCCCGCGTGTCGCCGTCATGTTGCTGCTGGGCGCTGACCGAAGGAATGCGCATGAACTGCATGAGCTCTTCGACAAAGCGGTTCTGGTTCGCGTCGATGTAAGTTTCCGCTCGATCCGTCATCTTCCTGCATCCTCCTAATCAAACCGGACGTTTCTCACCCATGTCGGTCCATTTGAGTCTCCATTCTACCCGGAGCATGCCCCATTCGACTATAGGGAATTCCTCGGATCGGCTGCCGAGGCACGACAGGATCGTTGGCTTGCCCGCACCGTCAGGCTCTGTCCCGTTCGTCGAGAGTCCGGGATAGACTTCGAAGGCCGATCACGCGCACGCCGCCCCGAGAGGACTCTCTGTCTGCCCCGTACACGAGGATCCCTCCGTGCGGAAGGCTCCCCAGGACGTTCTCGAAGTGATTCAAGCCTTTGAAGAAGTCCTGGATCGCGCAATCTGCAAGTTGTATCGACAGATTACAAAAAGAGAGTTAACTATTTTGTCCATCCTGAGTTAAGTTTCGCAACGCAAGAGCGGGAGGGACCCAAAACCCTCGCCACGGTTATGAAGTCGGGCGGCTCGCGCGGTAGGCCCACAGGGCAATCAGCAGCAGGACCGCCAAGCCGACCCAGGGGCCGGCGGTAGCGATCCCATCGCGGAGCCCCGGCATCCAGGATTCCGCCTTCTGCTCCCAGAGGCTCGTCAGCGGCAGCTCCAGGCCCCGGCTCTTCATGAGCACGACCGGAATGGCCACGAGGATGCCCATCAAGGCCTCGCCGGTGATCAGGCCGGAGGCGAACAGGACGGTATTCTGCTCGGAGGCCTCCAGGGACTCCCGGTCCGCTCTCAGTCGGGTGAGAGCCCGCTTGATCAACGTCGCCACTACGCCACCAAGAAAGATCGTCACGGATTGCGCGAAAGGCAGATAGAAACCGATCGCCACCGCCAGGACCGGCGTGCGGAAGGTGCTGCCCCGGCGTTCGAGGATTGCGTTCAGGATAATCAGACCGACCGCGACGGCCATGCCGATGAAGATGAAGGTCCAGGGCAGTCCACCCTGGAAGACACCCTTGGCGACCGCGGCCATGACGTTGGCCTGGGGCGCCGGCAGCGGTCGGGCCGCCGGGGTGGGTTGGCCGGCGAAGCCATAGGCGTGCTGCAACAGCGTGAGCACGGGGGCAATTACCGCTGCACCCGTGAGGGTACCGATCGCCAGCATGACTTGCTGTTTCCAGGGCGTGGCCCCGACGATGTAGCCGGTCTTGAGGTCCTGGAGGTTGTCGCCCGCGATGGAGGCAGAGCAGCAGACCACCGCGCCGATGACGATCGCGGCCGCCGGGCCGATGGGGGCGCCTTTGCCGATCAGGAGCATCAGGAAGAAGGCCGAGAACACGATGGTGGTAATCGTGACGCCGGAGATGGGATTGTTGCTGGACCCGACCAGACCCGCCATGTAGGCGGCGACGGCCGAGAAGGCAAATCCGGCGACGAGCATGAGCACCGCCATGGTCACGGAGACGGGGATTTTCTGGACAAAGGCCTGGTACACGAAGAACAGCGGCACCACCGAGAGCACCATCAGGATGAGGATCCATTTCATGGGTATGTCGCGTTCCGTGCGCGGGACCTCGACGACGGGGCCGCCGCCCTCGACCGAGCGATAGGCCTGCAGGCCGCTGGTGACGCCCTTGAGGAGGGTCTTACGCATCTTGAAGACGGTCCAGAGGCCGCCGACGAGCATGGCGCCGACGCCGATGTAGCGCGTCTGGTCCGCCCAGATCTTCTGGGCCCAGTCGGCCATAGATCCCACGTCCTGTGGTTTGGGGTGGAAGTACGAATAGGCAGGAATGGCGATCAGCCAGTTGGCGGCGCCGCCCATGAACATCAGGATGCCGATATTCAACCCGACGATCAATCCGACTGCCAACAGAGCGGGGCTGAGCGTGGCGCCAAAGGCCGTCACGCTCGAGCCGAAGGCGTGCGTGACCTGCAGCTTGTCAGGCCACAAGCCGACCAGGTCGGACACCAGCTTGAAGAATCCGCCGGCCAAGCCGGTGCGGACGATTCGGCGCAGGCCCTCGGGCCCCATTTGGCCACTCTCGAGGACCTTGGCCGTGGCGATGCCCTCGGGGAACTGGAGCTTGCTGTCCACGATAAAACTCCGCCGCAGCGGGATCGTGAACAGCACGCCGAGGACGCCGCCGAAGCCGGCGATGATCGTGACCCACTTGTAGTCGAATGTCGTCCAGTGCTCCAGGATGATCAGGGCCGGCAACGTGAAGATGCAGCCGGCGGCAATGGCCTCGCCCGCGCTGGCGCAGGTCTGGACGATGTTATTTTCGAGAATGTTGTTGTGTTTGAAGAACCGCAGCACCCCCATCGAGATGACCGCGGCGGGGATCGTGGCCGAGACCGTCATGCCGGCGAACAGGCCCAGGTAGGCGTTGGCCGCCGCCAGGATGACCGCCAGCAGCACGCCGAGAATGACGCCCTTGATCGTGATTTCGGGAAGCGAGTTGTTCTGCAGATCCATCGTGTACCGATCTCCTTATCTATTGGTCTGTTGGCCCCGCGCGTTCATGATTTCTGTTCCTTCAGGAGTCTGCCGTACATTTTCAGCCTCTCCTCCAGGAGACGCTTGTCCGGCAGATGTGTCAGGTATTCCGCGACTTTCATCCTGTGCGGTCCGTGCCGCAGGAGCAATTCCACGTGCTGGCGCCGGGCAGACGTACACAGGATCAGCCCCACCGGCTCGTTCTCGCCCTCGCGCCAATCGTGCTCTTTGAGCCAGGCCAGATAGAGGTCCATCTGGCCCTTGTCCGCCGCCGTGAACGTGCCGATTTTGAGGTCGATGGCCACCAGGCAGCGCAAACCGCGATGATAGAAAAGCAAGTCGAGGAAGTAGTCGTCCTCATCGATCCGCATGGCGTACTGCCGTCCAATGAAGCAGAAATCCGTCCCCAACTCGGTCAGGAACTGCTCCAGATTGTGGACAATGGCGGCCTCCAGATCTTTCTCTGAATAGGCGCCTTTGAGACCCAGGAAGTCGAGGACATACGGGTCCTTGAAGATGTCCTCATATCGAACAATCTCCGCCGGACCTGTTTGTTTCTCCTGTGCCACCAATTGAGAAGTGTCCCGGGAGAGCGCCACGCGTTCGAACAATCCACGGTCGATCTGCCGGCGAAATTCTCGCTTTGACCAATGCTGGCTGGCGGCTTGCTCGAAGTAGAATCGTCGCTGCATGGGCTCTGAAATGCTGAGCAGCATCCGGTAGTGAGTCCAGCCAAGGCGGAAATGCTTCCGGAAATCTATGACGATCCGGTCAGAGGAGGTGCCAAGTTCTGGAGGAAGAGTCTGGCCAGAAAGCGATTTGTTAGCCAGTGGCTGGCAAATCTTGTGGTCGGTAGATTCTACAGCCACTGGCTGTAGAATCTCTCTTCTCCGCAATCTGCTAGCCAGTGGCTGGCAAATCTCAAACGATTCGAAGAACCGCCGCATATCCTGCAGGTTGGCCCGTGAATAACCCTGGCCATACTCTCTTGTCAGTATGGCCGCCAGCTCTTTCAACAGTGCCCCACCGTACTCTGCACGTGCCTCACTCTTCTGGATGTCCTGAGTAATGATCCGCCCGATGTTCCAGTACAGGTTCACCATCGCCAGGTTGGCAGTCACCGAAACGTGGCTGCGGGCGGCATCGATCAAGTCCTGTATCTCGGTCGCCACCTTGACGACAGCGGGGACAAGGCCGTCCCTTTGTGCAAGGACTGTATTCTCTCTTGGCGTGGTCCTCTTTGCCTTCATTTCTACTTCACGAACTGGTCCACGAAGTACTTGGCGGTCAGGGGCTCGCCGGTGGAGCGCTGAATCATCTCGTCCCACGGGTAGAGGTCGCCGGCCTCAAAGACCTTTTCTCGCAGATATTGGCCGGCCTTCTTCTGGCCGACGTAGCTGATGCCTTGGTCCGACTTGAGGGCAAGGACCTTATTCACGAGGGTGTGGTGCCACTGCGAGGCGAGCAATTCGCCCAGCATGTAGTTGTGGTAATAGCACGCGGCGACGGCGAAGTGGATCTTGGCGGCCCAGTCGGGATTCGTGCGGTTGGGCGGCCGTTTCACCAATTGGTACTTCTCGACCAGGTCCCACCACAGCTTCGTCAGGTCCTGGTCGGGGTTGGCGTACAGGGCCTTCTCGAAAGAGTACATGACCATGTCCCAGCGGGCGAAGATGAGCTGCTTGAGCTGGGCGTATTTACCGCCGACCTTCTCGATCTCGGCCCGCTGCGCGTCCGGCAGGCCGAGCATCTGCTGCATCCAGGCGGGATGGCGGCTGAGCCGGCCGAAGAACATCGCCATCGCCTCGGTCGTGAAGGAGTGGGCCGGCGAGCGAAGCAGGTACGGCGTGCTGTAATCGAGATACTTGTCGTACACGCCGTGACCGAGTTCGTGCAGAATCGTCTCCATCCAGTACTCGTTGCTCTTGAGATTGCACAGGACGCGCACATCGCCCTCGCGGTCGATGTGGGTGCAGAAGGCGTGCGGGTTCTTGCCCTCTTTCTCATAGAGATCGCTGTGGGCCAGGATCGCGTCGACCGGCAGGCCGAGGCCCGCGTAGAACGTCTCGGCCAGCTTCTTGACGTCCTTGTCTGTGTAGTAGACGTCCAGGTCCAGGTCGTAGACCATCGGTGTTTCCTGGAAGAACGGATCGTGATAGTGCCAGGGCCTCAACTCCGCCGGCGCGACGCCGTATTTCTTGGCGAGAATCTGGTCCAGCTCGGCCTTCACTTTCGCGTACGGCTTGTTGGTCCGCTGATACAGATCGGCAAAGATCTTGTCCAGCTCCTTCACGTCCTGCTCGCCGGTGGCCAGGCTCATCGTGTGGAAATTGTCGAAGCCCAGCTTACGGGCCGCCTCGTTGCGCAGCTTGACCAGTCGAACCAGGTCCGCCGCGACCGCGGCGCCGACCTGCTTACTGGCCAGCCAGGCCTTTTGGCGTTTGGCGGAATCGGTCTCGTCTTTGAGGATGTCTTTGATCTCATTGTCCGTGACCTTCTTGCCGTCGATGGCGCCCCGGAACGTACTGAAGTTCTTCTCGATCTGGGTGCCCAGCTCGACGATCTGCTTGAGCAGCTCCGGCTCAATCTGGTTGGCCAAGTAGGTGTTGTAGAGCACCGTCAGTTGCCGGGCCAGGAGCGGGTCCTTGACCTGGCCGGACTTCTTCATTTCCTTGAGAAACGCGAAATCCTTCGGATCGCTATAGACCCGGCGGATCTGCAACTGCATCGCGCTGGAGCGGTCATACGCCTTGGGGTCCCCCGTCACGGCGGCGTCCCACCAAGCCAGATTCGCCTGCTTCTCCAGCGGCTTGATTTTCTCGACGTGCGCGGTAATGAACTCTTTCAACTCATTCTCCTTCGCATTGGCGGCGTGCGCGCGCGGGGCGGCGCTCGCCAGGAACAGTCCGATCAGAACGCCCAGGTGCCTCATGGCCTTGTACCCTCTGAAATCAACCCGTTTCGTTCGCCGGATATTATCAACTCTGTTTTACCGAATCAAGGCTGCTGCTGGGGATAACAGGCACAGCGCGTGAATCGATCACCTGCCGTATCAGACCTGATACGGCAGGTGGTCCGCGCATCGAAGGAGCGGGCGGCCCCAACCTCTCGTCGGACCGGCGGTCTTCGTACCCGGGACTTGCTTACTTCGCGTTGGCCGAGCGATTCGGGTACGGCGGCTTCTGGGGCCGCTTCGGCGGCTGCTTCTCCAGGAGTCTCAGGGCGACGCCGATCGCCGTCTCCAGTTGCGGGTCGTGCCCGGCCACCATCTCGTGCGGCGCGTTCTCAACCGGGTGGTCCGGGTCCACGCCGTGGCCTTCAATCGCCCAGCCATTCTCGCCGTAGATGCCGAAGGTCGGCGCCGTAACGCGGCCGCCGTCAATCAACGGCGGATTGCCGCTCATGCCGACCAGGCCGCCCCAGGTTCGCGTGCCCACCAAAGGCCCGAGGCCGGCCTGCCGGAAATAGTACGGGAAGGCATCGCCGCCGGAGCCGGACCAACCGTTGACGAGCATCACTTTCGGCCCGGTGTGGGAGATGGTCGGCGTCTGCCAGTCCCGGTGATCCCGCCGGGCCCAGTAATTGTAGGTGGGGCGCCGGAGCAACTCGATAAAGCGATCGGGGATCTGGCCGCCGCTGTTGAAACGCTCGTCGATAATCAACGCGTCCTTGTCCCATTGCGGCGTGAACTGGCGGACCAGCTCATTCTGGCCGTTGATGCTCGTATCCGGGACGTAGATGTAGCCGACGCGGCCCTGCGTGGCCTTCTCGACGCTCCGGCGATTGCTCTCGATCCAGGCGAGATTGCGCAGGCGCGACTCGCTCGACACCGGCTGCACCAGCACATCGTTAGCGTCCGTGGGGTTCGGCGTCCGGCCGACCGTCAATCTGACCACCTCGCCCGCCAGGCCCTGAAACGCGGCCCAGGGGTCTTCCGACGTATCCACGGGCCGGCCGTTGACGGCCAGCAGGTAATCGCCCTCCTGGACCTTGACGCCCGGCGCGCGCAGGGGCGACCGCGCCTCGACCTCCCATACCGCGCCCTCATAGATCCTGCTGATGCGGTAGGCGTTGTTCTTCTTGTCCAATTCGAAGTCGCAGCCCAACAGACCGACGGCGAGCCGGTTCGGCTGCTCGATATCGCCGCCCATAACGTAGGTATGCGAGCAATTCAGCTCGGCGATCATCTCGCCAATCACGTAGTTGAGGTCCTCGCGATCGACGATGTACGGCAGCAAAGCGGCGTACCGCTGTTTCATCGCCTCCCAATCCACGCCGTGCATGTTCGGGTCGTAGAAGTAATCGCGCTCGATGCGCCAGGCCTCCAGGAAGATCTGTCGCCACTCTTCCTGCGGATGAATCCAGGCTTTCAAGTCATCCGCGGCGATCTTGCCGTCACCGGCCTTCTTGTTCTCGCCGAGATCGACGATGCCGTAGCTGGACCGGCTGCGATAGATGATCTTCTTGCCGTCGGCGGAGATGTCCCAGCTATTGATGCCGTCGAGGACGGTCTTTTCTTCCCGCTCCTTGAGGTCGTAATACAGCAGCTTGCCCGTCGGCTCGCCGGGCTTGCGGGCCCCTGCCGGCAGATGGCGGAGAAATAGCAGCTTGCCCTTCACGGCGTAGATCGATCCGATGTTGCCCGCCTGAATGGGCAGCTCGACCACGCGACTCTCCATGCCGTCGAAGTCGATTTTGACCGGCTCGACGCCCTTCTTGCTCTTCTCGTCCTTATTCTCGGTGGTCTTCTTCTCTTCACTGCTCTTGTCGGCATCTTTGTTCTCGTCGCTTTTCTTGTCTTCGCCTTCCTTCCTCTCCTGGTCGGCATCCTTGGCTTTGTCTTTCTCGTCCTTTTTCTTGGCGTCCTCTTTCTTGATCTCTTCCTCATCGCTGCGGGGGGCCAGCGGCGACTCCAGGTCCTTCCGCAGCGTCACAGCGCAGAGCCGGGTCGAGTTCGGATAGATCCAGGTGGAATCCATATCGCCGTACATCGGGTCGAACGCCCGGTTGGAGCAGAAGAACAGGTACTTGCCCTCGGCATCGAAGACGGGATTGCTGTCATCGTAAAAGCCGCTGGTGACCTGGTGCGTCGCGCCGTCGTTGGCATCACAGATCATGAGGTGGGCGTGGCGATTGGCCCCTCGTTTGGCGTAGGTCAGCCACCGGCTGTCGGGCGACCAGGAGTAGGACCGCAGCTCGAACCACTCGTCCTTGTCGAGGGACTTGATCCGGCCGCTCGCCACCTCCAGGACGAACAAGCGGCCCGTCTTATCACTGAAGGCAATCCTCTTGCTGTCGGGCGACCAGACGGGGGAATAGCG
>Ga0315289_10007257_pt1 | contig 16164 bp, 12 predicted proteins | sample YL17G11_40_MG_FD_203452 | JGI IMG/M metagenome (GOLD analysis project Ga0315289, IMG submission 203452) | Sediment microbial communities from Yellowstone Lake, YNP, Wyoming, USA - YL17G11_40 | ecosystem: Environmental > Aquatic > Freshwater > Lake > Sediment | place: USA: Wyoming | collected... | reverse complement strand
CAAATCAGATATAGAAATTGGTGGAACAGACCAAAAATTCAACTGTCTTGTTGCTCGTGATATACAGAGAGAATACGGGATGGAGCCTCAAATCGTCATTACTCTCCCATTACTTGAAGGAACTGATGGTGTAAAAAAGATGAGTAAAAGTCTCGGTAATTATATAGGCATCTCCGAAAGTCCAAAGGAAATTTATGGCAAAACGATGAGTATTTCTGATGAGTTAATGTATAAATATTTTCTTCTTACACTTGGTTATGAAGAAAAAACAGTTAACGACTTAAAAGAAAAAGTGCAAAGTGAAAAATTACACCCTCGTGATTTAAAAGCAAGACTTGCCTTTGAACTCGTTTCACTTTATCACTCAACTCAGGAAGCCAAAAACGCTGAAGAAGAATTCCTCAGGGTCTTTCGCGACAAATCACTACCTGAGGAACAACCTGAAGTAATTATTAATACAGAGGAAGATTCAATTTCCATTATAAAACTATTGACGAATCTTGATAGAGTAAGTTCTAATAGTGAAGCAAGAAGATTAATTCAAAGTGGTGCTGTGTATATTAACAACGATAGAATAAGTAATATAAATTTATCCTTGCCCAAGGGTAATTATCTTGTAAAAGTAGGCAAAAGAAATTTTTATAAGGTTAGTGTGAAAGGAAAGTGAAATTTTTATCTTACAACCTTTAACAAAATGTAGCGGGCGATTTATTGCACAGAAGTTATTTTGAAAGGCAGGTAATTTTTTTATGTTACAACAAATGCGTAATGAAAAGGTGATGAAGAGAGTAATGTGGGCTCTTGTTGTCCTCGTTGGTATACCATTCCTTGTATTCTACGGATGGTCATCAAGCCGAGGTGGTCGTTCACGAACGAGTGGAAGTAATTTTACTATAGCCAATATAAATAAAACAGCTATTGGATATTATGACTTTGAACTTAAAAAGAGCCAGTTGGAAAGCCGTATCCGTATGAGCCTTCAACAACAAATTGGCGATAATGAAGAATTTATTCAAGAACAATTAAATCGAATTATTACACCATACAACATACTGAATAGTATTATCGAAGAAGAATTGCTTTATCAACAAGCGTTGAAAACCAGAATTAAAGTCAGTGATAAAGAAATTGCCATTGCTATCGCTAACTTTTTTGGCACAGCTGATAAAAACGAACTCTCCAGATATCTCAATCGATATTTAAAAAGAACAGGGATGTCCGAATCAACATTCACAGAAAGGCTCAGACGTGATATTCAGCTTATGAAAATGAGCGCTATTATCAACGATAATGTTTTTGTTTCCTATTTAGATTCCTGGGATAATTATCTAAAGCAAAGTTACAAAGCCAAAATCAAATACGTAGAATTTCCCATCTCAGATTATCTTAAAGATATACAAGTGGATGAAGAAGGTGTGAAACAATACTTTGAAAAAAATAAAGAAAAATATAAAATCGGTGAGCAGGTCAACTTTGATTTCTTATCAATTAAAGAAGCCGATATCAGAAAAAATATAACTTTTGAAGACAAGGATATAAAACAATATTATGAGGATAATAAAGATAAATTTAAGGAACCAAAACAAGTGCAACTGCGGCATATCTTCTTAAAAACCGAACCATCAGATACTCAAGAAAAACAAAATGTAGTTAAAAGTAAAATAGAAGAGATTGCAAAAGAAGTGAAATCCGGAAAAGATTTTGCTGAGCTTGCACAAAAATACAATGAGGATGATACGAAGGATGTTGGTGGCGATCTGGGATTCAATACAGCTACGAGCCTTCCTAAGCCAATTGCTGATGAGGCTTTCAAGATGAAAATCGGTGATGTCAGTGAACCTATACGAGCTCAAGATGGTTTCCATATTTTCAAAGTTACAGATATTAAGGAAGAAAAATCCAAAACTCTTGAGGAAGTTAAATCTATTATTGAAGCCAACCTTCAGAGAGATAAAGCCCAGGAAATTCTCGAAGATAGAGGCGTTCGGATGCAATCTCTCTGGGAAGAACTTTTGGATTTTAACAAAGTTACTGAAGCTCTCGAATTAAAACGTGAACAAACAGGATTTTTTGAAAAGAATAAATTACCTATCTTTGAGAAAATTGGCTATATTCAAGATTTTAAAAAAGATACTGAAATCAAAAAGGATGCTGTTCTGGGCATTTTCAAAAACTACAATGGTTATTTCTTAATCAAAGTTGCTGACATAAAACCAGAGTATCAACCTGATATTACTGATGAAAAGATTAAGGATAGAGTCAGAGAAGATTACAAAAAATTCAAGGCGGCAACAATGGCACAACAAGAAGCTGAAAAATTTAAAAACTCAATCAAAGATATAAAAGAAATTGATGAATTAGCAAAAAAGATTCCCAAAGAAGTAAAAGTTTCTCCTGAATTTACTCAAGGAGGCTTCATAAGCGGTATTGGAAAAGCAGATAAATTAATCAAGGAAGCATTCATTATTGAAAAAGACAAAATTGGTAACGTTCTGCCTGCAGGCGATTCCGAAGATGCTCCCAAAGCCTATTATGTATGGTTCCTTGATTCTAAAATTATCCCCGATAAAAAGGCTTTTATGGCTGAAATCGGAAAACAAAAACAAACGCAAATTACACAAAAACAAAGTTTAATCCAGGAAGAATGGATTAATGAAAAAAGAGCTCAGAGCAATATCAAAGTCAAAACTGATTTCCTTAAACCTCAAACAGAATAATAAATGTGGGGGACGCATATATGCGTCCCTTATCAAATTTATTATTTCTTCAAATAATTTTTTAGTTTTCTCATCTTATCCCAGAATTTACTCGCAAACAGTTGTATTTTATAATTCATTGTTTCGGGATTAAAAGACATCTTAAAATGCTCCACATTTCTGATCCCTCCGCTATCGCCAAGATTTAACATCTTATATCCATTTTCAATCCCATATTTTATTATTAACTCAAAAATATATTTCGTAGGGTAAAACCTCGAATAATATTTATTCATTGCACTTTGATAATAATACATTTCATTCGGTGCGCAGAGCATTAAAACTCCAGCAACTAATTCATCCTTAATCATTGCTACCCATAACCTCGAATTTTGATTATAAATTAAATCTCTTATCATACCAATTGGTAACCTGTCCTTTTTAGCCCAACTTTTCATTGATTCATCAGATAAAAGAAGATATTTTTTTACAACCTCATCATCCTTTATTTCTTTTACTACAACTCCTTCTTTTTGTGCCTTCCTTATCTCTGCCCTTATTTTACTATTGAAACGATTATTCCAGATATCCTCATAAGCACAATTAAGAGGAATAACTAAAGTCTTATATTCATAAATCTTGAATTCATTACTGAATAAGACATTCGATTGGGGATGATTAATTATCAATATCCCCATTTTATTAATGGAAATAAGATAATTAGAAATCTCTTTTAATTGCTCATCTGATATGGGATTAGCGGAAATAAGTCCACCATTAGCCCCAAGAGGTAGTGAGGCAAGATTATAAGCAACTTCCTTAGAACATTTTCCCAATTTGACTGAGAGATGCTTTATCTTTATTAAAGGTAACAAAACTTCTGTTCCCTCATCAAAGACAAATAATTTATGTGCTTCTTCATAATTTTTGATATGTTTACAAATGATGGATGAAAAATCTGGGGTCTGGAAAAAAGAATATTCTTTTTTCCCATCAAGAATTTCTAACCATTTTTTTTCAGATATACTCTCAATGACTTTCACGATTTATTCTCTCACTTTAAAAATGGGGACAGACACTTTATATCGGTCCCCATTATTTATGTCTTAAACAATTCCTCATAAATAGCAATTATCTGATTCATAAATAATTTTTCATCAAAATTTTTATAAAGAAATTCTCTGGCAAATTGTCCCATACTTATCATCTTTTCTTTATCTGCTTTAAACTCAATAATTTTCTTTGCAATTGAATCAAAATCACCAACACTTGTCAAAAATCCATTTTTGCCATCTTGCAGTAACTCAGGAATCCCACCGCATTTATAGGCAATAACAGGCTTTCCGAGAGCAAATGCTTCCATTATTACTCCTGGAAATGGTTCTTGATAATCAGGTAGGTGCACAAGAATATCACATTCATTCAAAATCGCAATTGTCTGATTATGAATTAACTTACCTGTCAATTTAATCGCATTATCTAAACAATATTCTTTCATCTTATTTATAAATGATTTAAAATAATCTTTATGTCCTTCTTCTTGTCCCCCAATAATATAATAGCTTATATCCTTGATACCACTGTCCCTGATAATCTTCGCAACCTCAAGTAAGTTCTTATGACCTTTTACTATCACAAACTTTGATATATAACATACTTTAAAATTCTTATCATTCTTCACGACATTCAATAGAGGTAGAGACGCAATGCATTGCGTCTCTACAATTTCAGGAGCAGGATCATACACAACACTCACTTTTTCCCATTCATCGATATTCCCAAACATCATATTCTTCACGGCATTGGAGACACATATCACTCTATCAACAAATTTTCTAATTAAAAACAAATAGAGCTTCTTAATCATAGTCTTCCCATTAAGAATCACTCTTAAGTGAGATATTACTTTTGCACCAGAGATTTTCGCAGCAATGAAAAAGGGAAAATCAATTAAATCAGAAAAATGGACAATCTCAATTTCATTCGTTTTGATAAACCTATATAATCTCCATTGAGCAGGAATAATCTTAAACAAAAACGTAATTAACTCCATTACATTTCTGAACCTTTTTAAACGATTGAAATGGAGAATCTGATACTTTATTTCTAATTTATCGAGTTCATCACTCAATTCACCGCTTTCAGAAAGAGCAACAACCACATTATACTTATCTTTAAATAACTTCACAAGTTTTAAAGTACATAACGGCATCCCAGAATCTAATTTTGATACGGAACAAAAATATAGAATATTTTTTTTCACTTTTTAAACCAGTCTCTCACTATATAACTTGAAACATTATTTTTGGAGTGCGAAAGCTTGCTTTCCCCTGAACTTGATTCAGGGTTGCTTCTGCTATGTTATTAATCACAAACCTATTGGCGAGACCAAGGTCTCGCTAATAAAAGCGGTAGCAAGCTACCGCACTCCACAATTAATTAATGAATCTATAATCTTAGTATATTCCTTTTTTACATTTTCCAGATTCCAATCATCCCCAATCGTCTTTCTCGCATTTATACCTATATTTAACTTCAATTCCTTATTTTCTAAGACTTTTAATAAAGTATTTCGTAATCCTTCAACATCTTCTACATTACAAATAAAACCATTTTCACCATCTATAATAAGCGAATCAATGGCACCTGCTTGTGTCGTAATAATCGCCTCACCGCACGCCATCGCCTCCGTAATCACCTGAGAAATTCCTGCTATTTTCCGAAACGGAAATAAACACACATCCGCAAGTCCTATTGCCGAAATTAATAAGCCTTTTTCTATTGCACCAGTCAAAAATACATTTAATTTTTCCTCCCGAATCCTTTTCTTTAACTCATCATACAAAGCCCCTTTCCCCATTATAATACTATAAGAATTGGGAATCCCCTTTACTATATCAGGAATCAAATCCACCCCGTTTTCTTTAGCTAATCTACCAAAAAACAATATAACTCTTTTTCCTGTTATGTCAATTCCATTAGACTTCAAATAGTTAATAAATGGCTTTGAATCAGGATTGGCACAATAAAGATTTAAGTCCACACCATGTCCTAATATCTTTATTTTACTATTATCCACTCCCCTTCTAACAAGATTTTCTTTATGGTCATAACCATCAACAATAATAGCATCAGCTCCCTTATATAACTTCTCAAGTAATTGGTGTAGATACTTCGCATAAAATTGATGTTGCGTCTCATAAAACATATCACCGCCCACAATTACAATTAAAGGTTTCTTATACCGATTTTTCAATCTGGAAGCTAAGGAAAAAACTCCCGGCGTCATATCAGAAATAATTATATCACAATCTTTAATGGACTTATCACGGAACAAAAAAAATAAATTAAGTTTTAACCACCTTATTAACTTAGGAATATATTGCCCCAAGAGCTTTGGATACTGCATAGATGAAATGACAGGTTTAACCTCATATTTATTTTGAAATATCTTTTCTTCATATTCTTCTATAAGAGCATAAAATGTTACCTCGAATCCTTCATCTGATAATGATGAGGCAATCTTATCCATCCAGGTCGTCATACCACCTATCCGTGGATAAGAAGCAACACTAATTATGGCAACTTTTCTTTTCTTCATAACATCAACTGCATTCAAAAATTCGTAGCGGTGCGTTTTATCGCACACTATATATATTGTCGGATAAATCCTACAACATATAGAACTGTATCAAGAGTGTTATCACTAAAAATTTCAGATATTATTTCTCTTTTATTCACACAAAATATCTTTTCAAAGTAAAGACATTATTTAATAATCTATTAATGGAATATGTCCAATTCTTCAATTAAAAAATTTGTATTTCTCTTCACAAAATAAATATACCACAAGTGTTATTCTTGCATAATATATTAATCGAACGATAATATTCTAAAAACTGTTGCAAAAATAATTTTTAACTTCTATAAATATTATTTATGATAATAAATAAATGAGGAGATGACACTTATGAATTTATATTTAGTTCAACATAGTGAAGCAAAAAGCAAGGAAGATGACCCGCAATGTTCTTTATCTGACAAGGGGTTTGCTGATATTAAAAAAATCTCAGCTTTTATTTCTAAACACTTTAATATACAAATAAAAAGTATTATGCACAGTGGAAAGACAAGGGCTCTACAAACTGCCGAGATTCTATCTAAACATCTAAATCCGACTGAAGGTATCCAACAAGTCGATGGATTAGACCCGCTCACTGTCCCTTCAATCTGGGTGGAACGCCTGGCTAAAATAAAAGAAGACATTATGTTAGTAGGACATCTACCGCATCTGAGTAAACTCTCATCGCTTCTGATGTGTCAGGATGAAAATAAAACAATAATAAATTTCAAGAATGCCGGTGTTGTTTGCTTGAATAGGGATGAATCGGGTATCTGGTCAGCCCAGTGGATAGTGATCCCAGAAATATTAATCTAAAAATTATAATTAAATTTTCATAATGCATATAACTAAATGAAATCTCTAAAAACTGTAGTGCGACATTTATGTCGCATTGTTTTGCGAGATAAATCTTGCACCACAACAACAGCTTAAAAAGTAAATTGAGTGAGATATTGTGATGACACAAATACCATTCCTAAATCTGTCTTCTATTTTACCCATATTTTTTAAGTTCTTACCATTCGCTTTCAGCAAAGAATCCTCAGACAAAAATCAAGAATCTATCAAATTACCACCTCCCAAATTCACAGGTGAATTATCTGTAGAGGAAGCAATCTTAAAAAGAAAATCAGTTAGAGAATACAAAGATGAATCGCTTACACTTGGAGAAATATCTCAGCTTCTCTGGTCTGCACAAGGAATAAAAGGCACAATAGGTTTTAGAACGATTCCATCTGCTGGAGCTCTTTACCCTCTTGAAATATATCTTCTCGCAGGAAATGTGAAGGACCTTCCTGCTGGAATCTATAAATATAAAACAGATACTCACAAACTAACATTAATCCTGAAAGGTGATAAAAGAACAGATGTATGTAATGCTTCTCTCGGACAAGAATGCGTTAAAGATGGCGCGGTTGTTATCATTATATCTGCTGTGTATGAGCGAACAACTAAAAAATATGGTCAGAGAGGATTAAGATATGTTCTCAACGAGGTCGGACACACTGCTCAAAACATTTATCTACAAGCAACTTCATTAAATCTCGGAACCGTGTCTATTGGTGCTTTCAATGATGATAAAGTGAAAAAAATCCTTAATCTACCAGAAAAAGAAGAGCCTTTACTTTTAATGCCTATAGGCAAAAAATTAACTGAATTTAACTCTAAAATGAAGGAGGATTAATTATGAAAAAATTGTTACACATTATTGCAACACCAAGAGGAGAAGCCTCAAGAACGCTTAAGGTCTCAGAAGTTTTTCTTAACCAGTTTAAAAAGAAGTATCCCAATTGTGAGATTGATACTTTAAATGTATTTTCAGAAACTTTACCAGACCTTACCGTAAAATCACTCGATGGGAAATATATGTTACTTACGGGTAAAGAATTATTAGATGAACACAAAATTGCTTGGAAAGATATTATAGCTCATATTGAACGTTTTTTAGCAGCAGATGCTTATCTTATAAGCACCCCAATGTGGAATTTTAGTATCCCCTATCAATTTAAAAAATATATTGATATAATTGTTCAACCTAAGTATCTCTTCCGATATACAGCAACAGGTGTAGAAGGTCTGGCAAAAAATAAGAAGATGGTTATCATTACAAGTCGTGGTGGAGACTATAGCCCTGGAAGCCCATCCCAATCTTATGATCATCAGGAACCTTATTTGAGAACAATCTTTGGATTTGTTGGGATTACTGACATTAAATTCGTTATTGCACAACCAATGGACGCTCTGGGTCCTGAAATCCAGAAAGAAAAAATCGAACTTGCCAAATCAATGGCAACAAAAGTCGCGAATGATTTTTAAAGTAATTTACACATCTCTCAAGATTTCTAAAATATTCAGTGTAATGCGAGATTTATCTCTGTAGGGAACGGTCGCGACCGTTCCTTACAAAAGCCTGCAACATAAATGTCGCACTACTCAAAAAATTTATTCAAACTTCGTTTTTGGATAATTCTTTTTCAAATCCTCTATATGTTTTTTCACCATCTCATTATTAGGATCAATCTTAAGAGCCTCTTTCCACTCATTGTAGGCATATTCAGGTAAATTAAATCTCAAATAAACAACTCCAAGATTTATATGGGCATCAAGATTCTTGGGATTTATCCTTGTGGTTATCTCCTTTAACGTATTAATCGCCTTGACGAACTCTCCCAGATTGTTCCAACAGTAACTTATATTGATCAAAATATTTTCATTTTCCTTATCAAGCTCCAGCGCCTTTTCGAAATAGCCAAGTGCTTCCTTCCATTTCTCCTCTTTCTTATATAACTCTGCTATCTTTACCAGTGTGGTTAAATCTTTAGAATTAATCCCAATTGCCTTTTGATAATTTTCAATCGCTTTATTATTATCTTCTTTTATCCTATAGATATCACCAAGTATAACATGGAATTTGAAATTTTCTTTGAATGTCTCTTTAATCTCATCCATATACTTCAATGATTTATCAGCTTCTCCAGATTTTACATAAGAATCAGCCAACTGTAATCTCGCATTAGATTTAAAAAATTCTTTGTCTTTTGCCTTCTCATAATATTCTATCGCATTCTTATACTCGCCTTTTCGATAATACAAGTTCCCTATTTCTATACCAACCTTAGAATCCTTTCTGATTCTATAAGCCTTTAGAAGTTCTCCTAATTCCGCATCTGGATTATTAATCACAATATAACAATAAGCAATTTCAAGGTATGTCTTGAAATCATTCGGATTCAAATTTAAATATTTTCTATAGACTTCTATTGCCGAGTTATAGTTTTTCGTCAATTTCAATGCATTACCGTAATTCCTATACACATTCATGCTATGCGGTACATAAGTCTCTGCTATTTTATAATTAATGAGCGCCTGATTATAATTCCTGAATTCAAAGTACTTTTCTCCAATCTGATAATAAAGCTCTCCAACCAACTTTTTTGTATTGATTATCCCGCCAATAATAGACATAAGCAAAAATATAACTATAAAAAGAATGAACTTATATTTACCTAAAATGTAGCGGTCGTACTTATGCGACGATAATTGTGCGATGAATCGCACCGCTACAATCGACTCTTCATTCTCAACAAAAAGAACTTTACCACTATTCAAGCACCCTATAAATATAAAAAGAAACATCCCAAAAACAAGATAATCTAAAATCGATGAAAACAACATTAATACTAATATAGAGAACAATCCTGACAAATTGCATAGTAAAAATGCCTTTTCAAAAGAACCTTTGGCATTAAAATATCTTTTTATCCCCATATTAATCGTCTTAATAATTAAAAATAAGAATATTACAATGCCCACTATTCCCGTTTCTGACCATATACGTAAGTAATCATTTAAAGGAGAACTAATGCTATCAATATTCTGTTTAGTAATAATTCCCCACAAATCATCAGATGTAAATAATGGAAAAACAATTCTGAAATTACCTCCCCCTACACCAAAGAGAAAATTTTCCATAATCATTCTTAAAGAATCTTTCCAGAGAAGAGCTCTAAAATTCAGTGAATTATTCAAACCTGCATTCGCAAGAATTGATTTGTTTAAAATAAAAAAAAGAAATGTTGCCACTATCAAAACAAATACAGGGATCGACAATAGCCATACAACTACGCTCTTATTTGAAGCCTTTAGTCTCTTATCAAAGAATACTAAAACAACCATCAAAAATATTCCAATAAAAAGAGCTACATAACTGAATATAGACTGAAGGAGAAGAAGAATAGTAATGGCAGTAAAAAGTGTAATAAGCAAAAATGTCTGGATTAATCTATTTTTATGACTGAACAAAATAAGTGGAAAAAGAAAGGGAATAATTACTGCAAGATAATTGGCAAGTTGATATTGATTATTAAAGGTCAAAATTATTATTTTCCCCATTAGCGAAGAACTAATGTTGAAATACTGAAATAACGAACATAACAGGATAACCCATAGAAATAATAATAATATAATCAGAAAAATTAATCGATGCTTATATTTCGTCAGAATGATTGAGGTGAGAATCGCATAATAAAAAAGGACAATCATCAAATAAAGCCAATTAATTGATTCATAAAAATTGGTTGAAAAGAAACTGGAAATTAATATCCATACAGGCAAAAGTCCTAATAATATTAAAAATCCCCTATCAATTCTTATTTTGATTCGATTGTCGAACAATAACAATAAAAAAAGTATTATGGAAATTAAAAAACAAATCTTAAGGAATATGCTTAACAAGGGGAGAAAAAAAATAAGCAAAAGAAAGGATATAAATAATAAATTCAGACTAATCTCTGAGGTTAGTTTTTTATTCACTGCTTGCATCATTTCCCTGTTTTATTTTTTCTTCTCCTTCTCCATTCTCTCCAGATTCTTCTTTAGCATTGGTAATCGTTTCTGAACAAATTCAATGCTTTTGGTATCCTTTTTCTCAAGTTCGAGATACTTCTCCCAATAAACAACGGTTTTGCTATAGTCCCGGCTTTGATTTGGGTCGTCACTGTAATACATATAGGTCGTTCCCAAATTTTTATACGCAGGAGCATAGTTCGGATTAATCTCAATCGCTTTTTGAAAACATTCGATTGCTTCTTTAAATCTTCTCTTTGGCAGATAAAAGGACCCTAAATCATTAATTAAAATATCACTCAAGGTATATTTTTTTTGCAATCTTTCAAAATAATCAATCCCGAGGTCATAATGTTTTTTCCTGATATAAACATCAGCAATAAAATGATGAATCTCAAAATCGTCAGGAAATTTATTCAGATATTTTAAAAAAAATCTCAGCGCATTATCATAGTTCTCTAATTTATAATATGCAAATCCTATCCACTTAAATAAGTCATTTCTCTGCAGTTTCGAAAAATCAACAGCCATAAATTGCTCTATCGCTTTTTTATATTCCTTCTTATTATAATAATATCTCCCAAAAAGATAAGTTATATTCTCATTACCAGGGTCAAGAATCCTTGCCTTATTGGCATATTCCTCTGATTTACTAAATTCAAAGGTATCAAGGTAAATATCAGCAAGAAGCAGATAATTTTTAGCTTTATGGGTCATTGTCGTTAGAGACCTTAATGCCATAATCGCTGCTTCTCTATAAGCTGTTTTCTTATCTTCAATACTAACTATGGGAAGATGATAATTCGCCTTCGCATAATAATAAAGAGTATTTCCCTGAACCGGATTAAAGGTGATTGCCTTTGCCAAATCAAATAATGCTCTTTCATATTTTCCCACATTTAGATAATTTCTCCCTTTCATATAGTAAATTTCAGCATAGAATTTCCTTACTGTAAATATCATTAGATACACACACAAAAAAAAGATGCATATTAATAATGATATTTTAATTGGAAAACTTATCTCTTCTAATTTTAATTGTCTTTTTTGTTCTGCCCTGTCCATATTAAAATAAAATCATATAATAATATAATTGAATTGATTTAACCCTGCACAATATTTTGTATTCCTATCTCTTTGCAAGTTTTTTTTGCATTATTAGAGGTTTGTAGTGTGAGATTTATCTCGCATAATATTGCGACTGCAAACTCTACGTAAAACATTAAAATGGTTTCTCGCAGAGGACGCAGAGTTCGCTGAGAAATAAAAAAGTGTCATTGCGAACAGTCTTATCGTGAAGCAATCTCGTTTTTATCACCAACAATGAGGTTCTTAAACAATCACTTCAGAGATTCTAAAAAGGAATTTTTTTCCTATTTAATAAATAGGGAACTTATGCAAGTCTTCTGCCCTATATTTATATAATTAACTCATATCAAATAAGTTACATTCCATATTAACTATAATTCAAGAAATTGGTATGGTAATTGCCTATTAATGAACCGAGAACTTTTTGAGGGAAAGAAATGAAAGGTATTTATATTGCTTTATCAGGTGCTGTTGCTCAAGAAAGAAGGCTTGAGCTCATCTCCAATAACCTCGCTAACTCGAATACAGTAGGTTACAAAGCTGATAAGCTTTTATTCACCACATTTTTACCAATTACAGCTACCCAAGTTGCCGAAAGGAAAATTTTGCCTGATGGGACTACATCTGAAGATATAAATCCGGAAGTTTTTGACCGCGCCTACGTTGCTGTAAGAGAACAACTTACTGATTATTCACAAGGTGCAATAACATTAACTGGAAATAATTTTGACTTAGCAATCGAAGGAAAGGGATTTTTCGTTATTAATACCCCAGAAGGTGAAAGATATACAAGATGCGGTGAATTCACCGTTAATAAAGATGGTGACTTAGTCACATCAAATGGACATAATGTAATGGGAACAAACGGAAAAGTAACACTCCCACTTAATGTTGATTTTAATGTCTTAAATGATGGCACAATCAGGGATGGTAAAGCCGAAATAACTAAGCTTAAGCTCGTGGATTTTGATGATTATTCCAAATTAGAAAAGAGCGGGGAGACGTACTTTAAACAATCTGATAACCCTGCTCAGGTGAAAGCGCTCGAAGATTTAAAAATAAGACAGGGATTTATTGAAAACTCTAATGTCAATGCCATAGGCAATATGGTGGATATGATAACAACACAAAGGGCTTATGAATCCTATTTCAAAGCCATTACTACTTATGACAATATCACCAAGAAAATAATTGAAAATGCATCAAGATAAAAATGTAGCGGTGCGATTTATTGCACATAATACAAGCAATGTCATTCCGAACTTGTTTCGGAATCTCATTAGATGCTGAAACAAGTTCAGCATGACAAGAAAATGCGACCGCTACACTACAATATAATGAGGAGGACATAAAATGTTAAGAGCGCTTTATTCAGCCGCAACAGGTATGCAAGCACAACAGATTAATATCGATACAATCGCTAACAACCTTGCGAACGTCAATACCACAGGATTTAAGAAAAGCAGAGCTGACTTTCAAGACATTCTTTACCAGACAATTAAACCTGCTGGTTCATCATCTACAGCAAGCACTGATTTTCCGACAGGTATACAAGTTGGTAATGGCTCAAGACCAGCCGCAGTTCAGAAATTTTTCACGCAGGGTGATTATGCCGCAACAATGAATCAACTGGACATTGCTATTGATGGCTCAGGTTTCTTCCAGATATCACTACCTGATGGCACAACTGCATATACGCGCGCAGGTGCATTCAAATTAGATTCCCAGGGTAGAGTTGTAACCTCTGATGGAGACCTGATGACACCATCAATTACTATCCCAGCAGACACAACAGATATAGTAATTGGTTCTGATGGCACTGTATCAGTCAGACAGGGTGGTACAACTGATACAACTCAAGTTGGGAGCATTCAACTGGCAAAATTTATCAATCCGGCAGGATTAAACGCACAGGGTCGAAATCTTTTTAAGGAAACTTCTGCAAGTGGCACAGCACAAACCGGAACGCCAGGTCTAAGTGGATTCGGGGTTATCTCCCAGGGATTTCTTGAGTTATCAAATGTTAGTATTGTGGAAGAAATGATTGGTTTAATAATCGGGCAAAGGGCGTATGAGATAAATTCCAAGGCAGTCCAGAGTGCCGACCAGATGCTTCAAGTAGCAGTTAATCTTGTAAGGTAACGGTTCAATTTATTGCACATAACAAGCAATGTCATTCCGAACTTGTTTCGGAATCTCATTAGATGCTGAAACAAGTTCAGCATGACAAAAAAATGCGACCGCTACAATAAATATATTAAGCAGGTAAATCAATATGCTTTATAGAAGAGACATTAATCGATTAATATTAACAATAATAGTAACCTTAATTATATTAATCACAAACACAAATAGGGCTGAAGAATCACTTTTCTGTCAAATTATGAGACCTAAAAATTCACCTTCATTAAACATCAATGTAAGATCCATAAGCATCGTTTCTAATAGGACAGTAACTCTCTCGGACATTGCTAATATTTATGGTGATGATGATGAAATGGTAAAAAATATATCCCGATTAGAAATTGCTTCAGCACCTTCTCTTGGTAAATCAAGCACCATAAATAAAGAAGTTGTAAAAACTCGAATCAATGAATATCTACCTAAAGACAATACCGTTGAGATTCTTCTCCCTGATAACATTAATGTCGTTAGAAAATCCGATTTATTAATCAAAAGTGAAATAGAAACATTCTTAACTAATTTCATTTATGAACAACTCCCCTTTGAAAGAGATTCCATAAAAATTCAGAACACAAATATTCCGGAAACAATAGAAATTCCAAGAGGTAATGTTGACCTTAAGATACTCCCAAGAAAATACTCTACTTTCATTGGACCGACAACTATTCCTCTCAATATATATATTAACAATGAATTATTCAAAACTTTGTATATCAACTGTAACATATCTGTATATCAGAAAATCCCAATTTCAACAAGGCAGATACAGAGAGGTGAGATTATTCAGATCTCAGATATTAAATTTGTGGAGAAAGACCTTGCCTTATTACCTCAAAGCACGCTTTTGTCACAAGAAGAGGTCATCGGGATGCAGGCATTGCGACATTTCCCCTCTGATAGTTTTTTCCTTGGCAATCAACTCTCAAAACCTCCTCTAATCAAAAAGAGACAACCTGTTATTATTGAGATTGAAGGGAAAAATTTTAGGATTACAGCCAAAGGACAATCCTTAGAAGATGGGGCTAAAGGTGACATTATAAAAGTTGTGAATATGACTTCACAAAAGGAGATTTTCGCTCAGGTCATCGAAGCTAATAAGGTTAAACCAATCTATTAGGAGCCATTACAATGAAGCAAAATATGATTAAATTATTGTTACTCATAATCATCATGATTCTTAATATCAACTGTGCTTTCTTAAAAAAAGATAATATATTAGCAAGGGCACTTGGCACTGAAAATGATGAACTGAGATATAAATATTTAGAAAAACCTACTTATCCTCAGGAAAAACAAAAAATTGCTCCGGGTGGTTCGCTTTATCCCGGTGATAATAATTTCTCAAATCTCTTTGCTGATAATAAAGCAAAAAATATTAATGACATATTAAAAGTGAATATAATCGAAACAGTAACCGCTGAAGGTTCTGCCAATACTGGTTTAGAGAGATCATCTAAAATTAAAGCCTCAATGCCGGCTCTGTTTGGATTAGAAAGACATGCACCAAGTAATGTAAATATGAGTAACCTTGTTGAATCTTCGATGGAGAATAGCTTTGATGGCAAAGGAGAAATCACACGCACAGGCAAAGTAAGAGCAACGGTATCCGCAAGAGTCATTGATGTTTATCCTAATGGAGATTTAATGGTATTTGGTAAACAAAAAATTCAGATTAATGCGGAAAAACAAATCATTACTGTAAAGGGAATCGTTAGACCATCAGATATA
>Ga0315289_10007254_pt1 | contig 16166 bp, 12 predicted proteins | sample YL17G11_40_MG_FD_203452 | JGI IMG/M metagenome (GOLD analysis project Ga0315289, IMG submission 203452) | Sediment microbial communities from Yellowstone Lake, YNP, Wyoming, USA - YL17G11_40 | ecosystem: Environmental > Aquatic > Freshwater > Lake > Sediment | place: USA: Wyoming | collected... | reverse complement strand
CACATTTGCAACTACTTCCCCCCCCGTCTCCCCCCGGGCGCCCTGCACCTCCCGCTACCCTCGTAGCGCAGGCATTCTTGCCTGCCTTCGAAACTGGCTTCGTTCGTCCGATTTTAGGGGGCCCCATGACCACCGCCAAACAAACCGCCGCCAACCGCCGCAACGCCCAACGCTCCACCGGCCCCAAGACCACCGCCGGCAAAGCCGCCTCCTCCCGCAACGCCCTCCTCCTCCCCGGCGAGAGCCGCCGCGCTTTCCGCCGCCTCTTCCGCTCCTTCCTCGCCGAGTACCACCCCTCCGGACCCCTCCAGGAGTTCCTCGTCGAGCAACTCGCCATCGCCTACTGGAAGCTCTCCCGCCTCACCCGCATCGAGGCCCACGTCTACCGCCAGCCCCCCACCACCAACACCAACCTCCTCCGCCAGCTCCGCGAGGCCCTCCTCGCCCGCCACGACGATGACAACGACGACCACAACGGCGACCCCGAACCCGACCCCGAACCCGAATCCCCCCAGCCCGCCCTCACCCCCGACGAAGCCATCGCCCGCACCTACATCCGCGACTCCGCCGGCCCCAACACCCTCGCCCACCTCTCCTACTACGAAATGCGCCTCGAACGCACCTTCTTCCGCGCCTGGCGCGAGCTCCACCGCCTCCAGGCCAAATCCCCTCCCGCTTCCTAGCCCCTCATGTTACTATCCACTTACACCATGTTCCCCTCCGCCTCCGCCGTGACCCTCGCCCTGCTCCTCGCCTTCGGCCTCCTCACCCTCTGGCACCCCGCCCGCTGGCCCCTCAGCCTCTTCCAGGCCGGCATCTTCCTCCTCGCCGCCCTCTGGGGCGCCCGCCTGATCCGCTCGCCCTTCCCTCCCCGCACCGGCTTCCCCGCCCTCCCCCTCGCCGCCGCCACCCTCTGGGCCGCGCTCCACCTCGCCTTCGGCTGGACCGTCTACCGCTTCCCGACCTGGGAAGCCCTCCTCTACTGGTCCGTCGCCACGCTCCTCTACCTGCTCGCCCGCCAGCTCTTCGATGACCACCCCCTCCGCCGCCGCTTCCTCCGCGCCCTGGTCTTCTTCGCCTTCGCCCTCAGCGTCCTCGCCTCCCTCCAGTACTTCAGCTCCCAAGGCCGGGTCTTCTGGATCTTCCCCATGCCCTACGCCACCCCCCTGGCCACCTTCCAGTACCGCAACGACTACTCCGCCTTCATCGAGCTCCTCTTCCCCGTCGCCCTCTACGAGGCTCTCAAGGACCGCCGCCGCGCCCTCCTCTTCACCGCCATCGCCGGCGTCATGTACGCCTCGGTCATCGCCGGAGCCTCCCGCGCCGGCTCCGTCCTCGTCTCCCTCGAGATCCTCCTGATCCTCCTCCTCGCCCGCCGCGCCTTCCCCGAGCGCGGCGTCCGCTCCACCCTCTCCCGCGCCGCCCTCTTCGCCGCCATCTTCACCGCCGTCGTCGGCTGGCAGATCGTCTGGGGCCGCTTCTTCCAACCCGACCCCTACGTCGGCCGCCGCGAGTTGCTGCTCTCCTCCATCGCCATGGTCCGCGATCGCCCCCTCACCGGCTTCGGCCTCGGCGCCTGGCCCACCGCTTACCCCGCCTACGCCCTCGTCGATACCGGCCAGTTCGCCAACCACGCCCACAACGACTGGGCCGAATGGGCCGCCGAAGGCGGCCTCCCCCTCTTCCTCCTCATGCTCTCCCTCGCCCTGTGGTCCCTACGCCCCGCGCTGCGCTCCGTCTGGGGCCTGGGCGTCCCCATCTTCTTCCTCCACTGCTTCGTGGATTACCCCACGCGCCGCCTCCCCCTCGCCGCCTGCCTCTTCATTCTGCTCGCCGCCCTCGCCGCCTCCCGCTCTGCCCCCCTTTTCCCCAGGACGGAAACGTGGTATGATTGCAAATGCGCCCCCGATGGGGGCGCGCATGAGCCTGCTACCTGAGCCCGTCTTGTGGTCTGGCCTGGACTAGCGTGCAAATGGATACCGGCTGCCGTGGAGCAGCACCGAGGAGTAAAAGATGACCAATATTTTCGTAGGGAACCTGTCCTACCAAACCACTCAAGAGGAGCTTGAGGCCCTTTTTGCCGCCTATGGCACGGTCGAGCGCGTCAACGTGGTCCGCGACCGCGACACCGGGCAGCCCCGCGGCTTCGCGTTCGTCGAGATGAGCGATGCCGACGCGGCCGCCAAGGCCATCAACGAGCTGAACGGCCGGGACATGAACGGCCGCAGCCTGAACGTCAATGTGGCCCGGCCCCGCGAGGAGCGCGGCGGCGGCGGCAACCGGGGCGGCACCCACAGCGGCTTCGGCCGTCGCCGGCGCGAGCCGCGCTGGTAAGCCCACCCGCCCACCATCACTAAGCACGAAATCCCACACCCTGAGCGGTGGGTGGTGGTAGTGTCTGCGCTCGCGGAAAAGGGCTCAGCCTGATGTGCCCCATTGTCTCAGCAACCGCTTTGCTGCTCGGCGCCGCCTGGCCGCTGTTGCTGGCGGCGCACGAGCAGGCCGACATCATCTTCTACCACGGCAAGATCATCACCGTGGCCCAGAGCAGGCCCCTGGCGCAGGCCGTGGCGATCCGCGGGAACCGGTTCCTGGCCGTGGGTTCCGACGAGGAAGTGCTGAAGACGGCGGGGCCCGCCACCCGGAAGTACGACCTGCAAGGGCGCTCGGTCACCCCGGGAATAATCGAGAGCCACACGCATCCTGCCTCCGCGGCCTTCAGCGAGCAGGATGGTCCGGTCCCGGTCATGAAGACCATCGCGGAGATCCAGGCCTACGTCCGCCAACAAGCCGCCCGGCTCCCCCCGGAGCGGCTGATCTTCGTGCCCAAGGTCTACCCCTCGCGATTGAGGGAGCGGCGTTATCCGCTGCGGCGCGAGCTGGACGAAGCGGCCCCGAACCGCCTGGTGATGGCGGACAACGGGTATGCCTCGGTGCTCAGCACCCCGCTGCTGGCCAAGCTGGGCATCACGCGGGACTCGCCCCAGCCGGCCAACGGGAAGATCATCCAGGGCGAGCGCGGTGAGCCGACCGGGTTGATTCTGGGGGCCCCTCAGTTGCTAGGCCAGGCGCGCGGCAGTCGCAGTAGAACCTACGCGGACCTGCTGTGGGCGATCCAGGCCATGCAGGCGGCCTACAACCAGGTCGGCATCACCAGCACCATTGACCGCGGGCAGGGCCCGGAAGGCTTCCGGGCCTACCAGGAACTGCGCCGCCAGGGAAAGCTGGCGGTGCGGACCACCGTCACTTACACCATCAGCGCGCAAGGTACGCCCGAGCAAGTGCGCGCGGAGATCCAGCGGACGCCCTTCGTAACCGGTTTCGGCGACGAATGGGTGCGGGTAGGGGCCATCAAGACCACGGTGGACGGCGGCATCCTGATCGGCACGGCGCTGATGCGGGAACCCTGGGGGATGAACACGGGCATCTATGGCTACGTGGACCCCGGCTATCGCGGGGTGCAGGCGCTGCCCCGGGAGAACCTCGTGGAAATGGCGCGGGTCGCCAATAGGCTGGGCTGGCAGATGACCGCCCACACCGCCGGTGGCGGAGCCATCGACCTGCTGCTGGACGCCTACGAGGCCGCGGACCGCGAGAAGCCCATCCGGGAGCGGCGGTTCACCGTCACGCACGGCAACCTGCCCGACCAGCGCGCGGTGAGCCGGGCCGCCCAGATGGGTGTGCTCTTTGACTGCCAGATGGCCTGGCATCACCTGGACGGTCCGGCGCTCCAGGACGTGTTCGGCCCGGCGCGCATGCGCCACTTCCTGCCGCTGCGGTCCCTGCTGGACGCCGGCGTGGTGGTGGCCGGCGGGTCCGATCACATGATCCGGTTTCATCCGCGCGAGGCCATCAATCCCTACCATCCGTTCTTCGGCATGTGGATGGCGGTTACCCGTAAGGGGGTGGACGGCGCGGTGCTGAACCCGGAACAGCGCGTTACGCGCGAGGAGGCCCTGCGCATGTGGACCATCAGCGGGGCCTACATGTCCCTTGAAGAGAACCTCAAAGGCTCGATCGAACCCGGCAAGCTGGCCGACCTGGTGGTCATCACCAAGGACTACCTGACGTGTCCCGTGGATGAGATCAAGGACATCGAGGCGCTGCTGACCATGGTCGATGGGAAGGTGGTCCATGGGGCGCTTCCGCCCGACGACGCTGCCGTCGCCATGGGGCACTACCACCTGAGGGTCCGGGACGTGCCCGGCCAGGCGAACACCACATCCACTTCCGCCACCCCGTAGCGTCCAAAAACTCGAATCAGAACCAGATCCCCATTAGCCCCGGCCAGCGGGCAGGGCGTCCTTCCGGGCCTCCGCGATGACGCCGCGCATGAACTCGGCGGCCAGGCGGGCGCTGTTATCGGCGTACTCGATGCCCACCGTCTGGCCGTTCACCACCGGCAGGGGATGGCACAACTCATAACTCATGTAGCCTCGGTAGCCGATCTCGAGCATGGCCCGCACGAAGGGGAGATAGAAAGGCTCCGCCTTGATGGTTCCGTCGGCGTGGCGCTCATAGTCGCCGCCGAAGTGGGAGAGCACCTGCAAAGGACCCACGTCGAGCGCCGCCTGACGCACGTAGGCCGGGTCCTTCCTGGGCATGATGGGAACGTCCAGGCACACCTTCAGGTGCGGCGAGGCCACCTCGCGCACCATGCGCAGGACGTCGTGATGGTCCCGGATGACGGGGACATGATTCTGGAGAGCCAGCGTGACGCCGAACGCGCCGGCATAGCGGGCCGACTCGACCAGCCCTTCGCGGCACCAGGCCCAGGTCTCGTCTTCCGTGAAGCCCTGGTGCGACTCCTGCCAGATCCGCCGGGCGATGTCGTAACGGGCGACCTGGGGATGCTTGGTCACGCCCGGCCAGCCCAGAAACACGCGCAGGACCTTGGCGCCCAGGTCCGCGGTCATGCGGATGAGCTCCCGCAGGTAAGCCACCTGGCACTGGCGGTGCTCCACGATGGGGCTGCTGAAGTCGTTGTTGGCGGACACGGCGTACATGTCCAGAGCCTTGTCCGCGGCCCTCTTGCGGATTTCGCGGCAGCGCTTTCTGGGCATGTCGAGCGGGTTGCCGTGAGGGCGCTTGCCGTCGATCTCCACGCCCTGGTAGCCGTAGTCGTTGGCCCGGTCGATGAACTCCTCCAGCGTCAGGGCTGCGCCCCGGTACCACACCCCCAAGTACGTGATGCTGTACAAGCCGACTTTGAGGCCGCCTGGGGCGCGGCTCGCGGCGGCGGAGGACGCGGCCAAGGCCCCCGAGGCAACAAGACCCGCCCCTACCAAATCGCGCCGGCTGACTGGCTGATGCTCCACGGTTCCACCTCCTGCCTTTCGCAGCATACCGCAACCGGCGGGGCCACGCCGCCCTGGGCGCAGGTGATCTGAGCGCGCGGCGGTGCGCCTGCGCTCGAGGGATGGGCCCATCGTCGAGATCGCCCTGGCCGCCGGCTACCAGTCGCATGAGTCGTTTACCCGCGCGTTCCAGGCGCACTTCTCCTGGTGCTGCACGGGGAGCACGACTTGCAGCCAGAATCGGCCAGCCGCGAGTACCTGGCGGCGCTGTCCCAGGCGCGCTGCGAGGTCATCGGCGGAGCGCACCACTTCCCGCAGATCGAAGCTCCGGACCAGTTTGCCTCGGCCGTGCGGGCGTTCCTCGAGCGAGCTGGCCCAGCGGCGTCGATGTATCATGGGCGGATGAGACCGAACACAGCGAGGAACCTGTGGATGGCGCGCGGCTGAAGCTCTTCATCGACGGCCGGTGGCGGGAGGCCGCCTCGGGCCGCAGGGTCGAGGTCAAGGATCCGGCCACCGAGGAAACCGTGGTGACGGTGCCCTACGGCGGCGCCGAGGAGGCGTGCGAGGCCGTGGAGGCCGCCGCGCGCGCCTTTCCCCTGTGGGCGGGCCTGTCGGCCTGGGAGCGCTCCCGCATCCTGCGCCGCGCCTCCGAGCTGATCCGCGAGCGCAAGGAGGAGTACGCCCGCTGGATGACCCTGGAGATGGGCAAGCCCATCGTGGAAGCCCGCGCCGAGGTCAACGCCACCGCCGACTACTTCGAGTGGTACTCGGAAGAAGCCAAGCGCCTGTACGGCGACATCGTCCCGGCGCACACCACCCGGAAGCGGCACTGGGTGATCCGCCAGCCGCTGGGGGTGGCCGTGGCCATCACGCCGTGGAACTTCCCCTCGGTGCTGGCGGCGCGCAAGATCTCCGCCGCGCTGGCCGCGGGCTGCACCCTGGTGGTGCGGCCCGCCACGCAGACGCCGCTGTCGTCGATGGCCATCGTCCAGGCCTGCGAGGACGCGGGTCTGCCCGCGGGCGCCCTCAACCTCGTGCTCGGCCCCTCCTCGGAAGTCGGGCCGGTGCTGCTCACTCATCCGGCGGTGAGGAAGGTCAGCCTGACGGGCTCGGTCGAGGTGGGCCGCGTGATCGCCCGCGAGGCGGGCTGGCAGCTCAAGAAGGTGTCGCTCGAGCTGGGCGGCAGCGCGCCCATCCTGATCTTCGCGGACGCCGACGTCGCAGAGGCCGCCCGCCAGACCGCCCGCGCCAAGTTCCGCAACATGGGGCAGGTCTGCATCGCCATCACGCGCATCTTCGTCGAGGAGCCCATCCGCGAGGAGTTCCAGAAAGCCTTCGTGGGCGCGACCGCGCGGCTGCGGATCGGCCCGGGCCTCGAGGAGACCACCGAACTGGGGCCGCTGGCCAATCTGGAGGGCCTGCGCAAGACCGAGGAGTTCGTCGCCGACGCCGTCGCGCGGGGCGCGCGCCTGCTCTACGGCGGGGGCCGCCCGGCGGGCTTCGAGCACGGCTACTTCTACACGCCCGCGGTGCTGTGCGACGTGCCGGAGTCGGCGCGCGTGTTTCACGAGGAGCCGTTCGGCCCCATCGCCCCCATCACCGGCTTCCGCGACTTCGCCCACGGCATCGCCCAGGCCAACGCGACCAACTTCGGGCTGGCGGGTTATGTGTTCACCACCCAGCTGACGACCGCCATCGAGGCCGCCGAGAAACTCGAGTGCGGCATCGTGGGCGTCAACGACCTGGTGCCCGCTACCGCCCAGTGCCCCTTCGGCGGGATCAAGGACAGCGGCTTCGGACGCGAAGGCGGCCATCAGGGCCTGGACGAATACCTTTACGCCAAATACATCTCGATCGGGCTGTGAGAATCGAAATGGGGAAATTTGTCACTGTCCCCGGTTTGGGATAGACTGAGAAGCTATTGGCGCAGTGAAAGAGTCGGAAGTCGCAGAGCTGGTTCAACGCGCGAGGAGCGGCGACAACCGCGCCTTTGACGAGCTGTTCGGGCTGGCGCGGGTTCCGCTGACCTTTTACGTGCGGCGGTTCGTGAACCATCGCCACAACATCGAAGACATCCTGCAAGAGACGTTCCTCCACGCCTACGTGGCCATCCGCCACGACCAGTACCAGCACATCAACTGCGCGGCGCTGGCCGGCTGGCTGCGGCGGATCGCCTGGCACGTTCTGATCCACCGCCAGGGACCCGAAGCCGAAGAAGGCAGCGAGGCGCTGGCGAACGTGGCCGCCGCCGGCGGGGTGGCCGAGGAAGTCGGCGCCGCGCGGCTGATGCAGTTCCTGGACCGGCAGTTCGACGAGGTGCTGATCGAAGCCGAAGGCACGGAAGAGGGGCGCGGGCTGGGGCTGCTGAAGAAAATGGCGTTTTTGCGCTTTTACCTGGATGGGTTGTCCCAAAGGGAGACCGTCGCGGCGGTGCTGCACTACGCCGCGAGGATCGGCATCGAGGCGCGCATCGACCGGGTGACGGTGAACAACTGGATTGCGCGGGGGGACATCCTGAGGCAGGTGGTCCGCCATCTGGTGAACCAGCACCGGGAAGTACTGGAGAAGCTGACGGACCCGGAGAAGGTCGGCGCGAAGCTGGACGCGCGGGAGAAACGGATGCTCGACCTGCACTGGGGGGAGGGCCAGAGCGTGGAGGCTATCGCGGAGGAGATCAAGATCGCTCCGGACCAGGTGCAGGCATGGCTGCGGGCGGCCAAGCGCAAAGTGGCGGAAGGCCTTTTCCGGATCATCAAGAAGGAGTTGCATGATCTTCGCTACGAGGACCGGCGGCGCGGATGCGCCGGGCCGGTTTGACAGAAAACCCGGGGCGCGCACGCTTTCCTAAGCGAGTGGAGTGATACGGAAGTGACGGAGCGGCTTGACGAACTGGGCGAGTGGAGTGTCGAGGAGGAGCGGGCCAGGGTAGCGGTCTGGGCGCTGGCCAAGGCGGTGACCGCGACGCGGGCCGCTTCGCAGGAATGCATGGCGCCTGGGGCGCTGGCGGCTTTCGCGGCCGGCGGCCCGGCCGCGGCGCAATCGCGCCAGATTCTGGCGCACTTAGCGGCGTGCGCGCGCTGCCGGGCCCTGGAGGACGCCTTACGCCGCCAGGGCGAGCCGCGCCCGGCGCTGGCTTTTCATCTGCCGACCCTAAGGCGCGCGGCGCAGGCAGACCGCAGCCGGGTGGCGTCGCTGCTGGCGGACGTGCAGGCGTGGCTGGCAGGAATGCTCGAGCGCGGGCCTGCTCCGTTGGACCCGGCTCTGGAATGCGAGTTGGCTGCGACGGGTCTGCGGCCGCCGCGCGCGGCCTGGTTCGCGTTAGCGGCGCCAGTGGCGGTGGACCGCCGGGGCAGGCTCTCGGTCGAGTTAAGCACGGCCGCACGGGTGGAACAGAGCGCGGTGGTGGTCGCCATCCAGGACTCCGAGTACCGGCTCGAGCTATGCGCCGTCCCGGTGAAAGGAGGCCAGGTGCGGGCCATCGTGGACTGCGAGTTTCTGGGGCTGCCCGAAGGCGCGCTCTCGGCGACGCTCATCCGCCTGGCCCTCATCCCGGCCGAGGAGGCTGGGCGCTGGGGGGCGCCGCCGATGATGGGGGCGCTCCGGGCCCTGGCCGAGTGGCCGCTCGAGGCAGCGGAGGTCTTCGATGGGGTCAGCGCCATCCTGGCGGCCCAGGGCGAGCGGTGGCAGCGCTTGTTGCGCGCGGAGGTGGGCGCCTTGCCGGATCCCGCCGCGGGGGTGGCCGTGATCGAGACGGTACTCCAGCAGCTCGAGCTGTACGCGACCGCCTGGCAGGAGAGCAACCAGACGGAGCATCCCGCCGTGGGCGAGTACATTGCGGGCCTATCCGAAGTGGGGCAGGGGACCCAGCCGCCGGCCCGGGCCAAGCCGGCGCCCGGGGAGGCAACGGCGGGCCTGGGGCGCGCCAAGAAGACGCGGAAGAGCTTGGGCGTGTAAGCTGGAGTACTGTCCAAGACTTAGCGGGTGGTAAGAGGCAATGTTCGCAAATCTGTCCGAGAAAGCGCTGGAAGCGCTGGCCGTGGCATCGCAGGAGTCGGAGCGGGCCCACCACTACTACGTGGGCACGGAGCACATCTTCATCGGGCTCACGAAGATTGACGATCCGGTGATCGTCAAGACCCTGCAGGGCTGTTCGCTGGACCCGACCGAGTGGCGGCGTCGGGTGCGAGGCGCGCTGGGGCCGGGGGCCGAGCCGGCGTGGGGCCGGCGCATGATCATCACGCCGCGCAGCGACCGGGTGACCAAGATCGCCGGGCGGATCCAGCGGCACTACAACGCCGACCGCATCGAGCCCGCGCACCTGCTGCTGGCCCTGCTGATCGAGGGAGACGGCCTCCCGGTGCGGCTGCTGCTCCACGAGAAGGTGGACGTCGCGGCCCTCAAGAGGGCGCTGGTCCAGAACCTCGAGGATGCCGGCGCCCGGGCGCGGGTCAGCCCGCACAGCGCGCAGACCCCGGCGCTGAACCAGTTCGGCCGGGACCTCACTTGGGAGGCGGCGCAAGGGAAGCTCAGCCCGCTGATTGGGCGGCAGGAGGAGCTGAAGCGGATCGCCCAGATCCTGCTGCGCAAGACCAAGAACAACCCGCTGATCCTGGGCGAAGCCGGGGTGGGCAAGAGCTGCCTGGTATACGGCCTGGCGCAGTACATCGTCAGCCCGGAGGCGCTCGAGGTGCTCAAGGGCAAGCGGGTCATCGAGCTGAGCCTGGCGGCCATCGTGGCCGGGACGAAGTACCGCGGGGAGTTCGAAGAGCGCCTGCAACGGGTGGTCGCGGAGGCGCAGGCCCATCCCGAGGTCATCCTGTTCCTGGACGAGCTCCACACCATCGTGGGCGCGGGGGCAGCCTCGGGGGCCATGGACGCGGCCAACATCCTCAAGCCGCCGCTGGCCAACGGGCAGATCCGGTGCATCGGGGCCACCACCATGACGGAATACCGGCGGCACATCCAGTCGGACGCGGCGCTGGAGCGGCGGTTCGAAGTGGTGCAGGTGATGGAGCCTTCCCCCGAAGAGACGCTGCGGATCCTGGAGGGACTGCGCCCCTCCTTCCAGGACCACCACCAGGTAAGCATCACCGACGACGCGCTGCAGTTCGCCGTCCGGCTGGCCGGCCGCTACATCACCGACCGGAGCTTCCCGGACAAGGCCATCGACCTGATCGACACGGCCTGCGCGCAAGTGGTGCTGGGAACCATTCACCAGCGGGCCGGCGCGCCCGCTCCGGAGCGGCCGGCGGTGGACAAGACCGCGGTGGCGCAGGTGGTAGCGCAGAAGATGGACGAGCCGATCCCGGAGGGCGGCATCGCGGAAGAGGACACCGAGAGGGCCCTGCACCTGGAGGAGCGCCTGGGGAAGCAAGTGGCGGGCCAGGACGAGGCCGTGGCGGCGGTGGCCCGGGTCATCCGGGCCCATCTGGCGGGTCTCAGCGACCCGCGGCGGCCCATCGCCGTGTTCCTGTTCGTGGGGCCGACGGGGGTGGGCAAGACCGAGCTGGCGCGCGCCCTGGCCAGCAGTTGGTTCGGCGGCGAGCAGAAGCTGCTGCGCTTCGACATGTCCGAGTACATGGAGTCGCACACGGTCTCGCGGCTGCTGGGCGCCCCGCCGGGCTACGTGGGCTACGAAGAGGAAGGCCAGTTGACCAAGGCGGTGCGGAACCGCCCGTACTCCGTGGTGCTGCTGGACGAGATCGAGAAGGCCCACCCGGAGATCCTGAAGCTCTTCCTCCAGGTGTTCGACGCGGGCCGGCTCACCGACGCCAAGGGGCGGCTGGTGAACTTCTCGAACACCGTCATCATCATGACCTCGAACATCGGGGCCTCCGTGCGGGAGCGACCGATGCTCGGTTTCGGCGCGCAGGGGCGGGAGGCCGAGCGCGAGCGCGCCGACCAGGTCGAGGAAATCCGGCAGGAGCTGAAGCGGCGGTTCCCGCCGGAGTTTCGCAACCGGATTGCAGCCGAGATCGTCTTTCAGCCGCTGATCGATCCCGGGGTACTCGGGCGCATCCTCGTTATCCTGCTGGACAAGGTGCGGAACTCCTTGCGGGAGCGCCAGATCGGGCTGGTGGTGGACGAACAGGCCATGCAGTTGCTGCTGAAGCTCGGCTTCAGCAGGGAATTCGGCGCGCGGGAGCTGGGCCGGACCGTGGACCGGTGCGTGCGCGACCCGCTGGCCGAACTGGTCCTGATGGGGAGCTTCGGGCCGGGAGACACGGTCGGGGTAACGGTCGCGGGCGAGAAGTTTGAGTTCGAGAAGCATTACGCGGGAGGTCGCTGAGCGGAGGCGAGCCATGGAAGCCCAACTCGAGAAGTTCCTGGAAGAAACGGTGCAGGCGGACCGGCGGCCGGACGTTTACGTGATGGTGATGAGCGGGCCGGAAGACGGACGCATCTTTCCGGTGACCAAGGAGTCGGTCACCGTGGGCCGCCTGGATACCAACGAGGTGGCGCTGGGGCTGGATCCGGTGGTGTCGCGGAACCACGCCCGGGTGACGCGCGAAGGGGACCGGCACTTCATCGCGGACCTCAACAGCAAGTTCGGCACCGAGGTGGACGGCGAGCGGGTCCCGGCCGGCGGCAAGAAGGAGCTGCGGCGCGAGTCGCTGATTCGGGTCGGCGAGACGCTGCTGGTGTTTCGGGCGGCGGCGCCGGCCGGGAACTGAGCGCAGCGCCGCCACGGCTGAAAGAATGCGGCGGGTGAACCGCTTATAGGGTTAGGAGGCCAGCGATGCCTGCCCGGTCAGAGGAGATCAAGGGCGACGATCGGTACGAGTTGAAGCACAAGCTCGGGGGCGGCGGCCAGGGGGTGGTGTACCTGGCCGAGGATACTATGTACGGCGGCAACGTGGCCATCAAGGTGCTGCACTCGGAGACGGTTTCCGATCCCACCTACTTCCGCAGCCTGCTGATGGCCGAGGCGCGGGTGCAGACGCAGTTGTCAAACGTGCAGCGCCCCCATGCCAATATCGTTTTCATCATCGACGTGCGGCGGCTGGAGGACGCCGTGGGCATCGTCATGGAGTATGTCGATGGAGGCAGCGTGGCCAACCTGCTGGGTGAGCGCGCGCGCCGCAAGTCGCTGCCGGTCTCGCAGGTCGTGGACATCACTCTGAACACCTGCGCGGCGCTGGCGTTCGCGCACGCCGCCGGGATCATCCACCGCGACATCAAGCCCGGCAACATCCTCTGCCGCAAGGCGGACGGCGTGGCTAAGGTCACCGACTGGGGGATCGCCAAGAACATCGACATCGCCGGTCACGGGCGGACGTTCACCGGAACGCTGGGGTACATGTCCGAAGAGGCCCTGCTGCTGAAGCGCAAGAGCCCCTTGCAGATCATGCGCAGCGAAGGCGTGGACTGGCGCGCGGACATTTACTCGCTGGGCGTGACCATGTTCCAGATGCTGACCGCGGATCTGCCCTTCGACAGCGAGGAGGCCACGCTGCACGGAGCGGGCTGGCAGCAGGAGAACCTGCTGGCGAGCAAGGACGTGGATCCGGGTCTGGTGGCCATCGTGCTGAAGGCCATGGCGCTCAAGAAGAACGACCGCTACCAGAGCGCGCGGGAGCTGGAGGCGGCGCTGCTCGCCTGGCAAGGCCAGCACCTGATCGGGGACGACCTGGCCGAGGCTTGGAACCTCTACGACAACAAGCGGGACGCGGCCGCGGCGGAGCGGAAGTTCCAGGACATCCTGCGGCGATACCCGAAGGACGGCAACGCCTACCTGGAATTCGCCAAGTTTCACAGCCAGTGCTCACGGGAAGACGACGCCATCGGGGTGCTAACCGCGGGCGTGGAAGCAGCGCCGGAATGCGGGCGGCTGTCGTACATGCGGGGCCGGTTGTACGCCAAGCGGAACTCGCCGCTGGCGGCCGCGGACCTCCAGCGGGCCCTGGCGCTGAACCTGCCGGAGGCGGAAGCCAAGCAGGCGCGGCGGATGCTGGCGCGGATCCAGAGCGAGCAGGGGATGCAAGGCTCCGGGGCGTGGGGTTCGTCGCCGCGGGCAGGCGGGAAATGAGCGCTGGTTTGTGGGAAGGCCTCCAGTCGCTGTTCGGCGCCAGCCCGGAAAAGCTGGTGGCCAAGAGCCAGGGCCTGATCGAGAAGGCGCGCCAGCGGGAGGAGACCAACCCGCGCGAGGCCATCAAGCTCTACACCAAAGCGATTGAGACGCTCTCGAAGGTGCCCGCGGTGGGCGACCAGCGGGCGCTGCTCGGCTCCGCCCTCCTGAGCCGCGGCAAGCTCCAGGAAGCGCAAGGGGACCGGGCCGCGGCGGTCGAGAGCTACCTCCGGGCCAAGCAGGTACTGCCCTCGATCCCCCTGCCGGTGCTCAGCTTCATCGGCGCCACCCTGGCGGCGGGCGGTGACCTGAAGGCCCCCGCCGTCCAGATCTACCTCGAGCTGGTGCGCGCGCTCCGCGACCAGGAGAAACCCGCCGCGGCGCGGGCGGTCTACGCGCTGCTCGAGAAGCACTGCGCCGTCGAGGAGCAGACCGGCGGGCCGGAAGCCCTCGAGAGGTTTGGCCGGCTCCAGCGGGTGGTCGAGGCGGACCCCAAGCTGGAGTGGGGCCACTACTACATGGGCCTGGTGTACTTCAGCCGGAAGCGTTACGAAGAGGCCCTGGGGTGCTTCCAGCGCGCCATGGCGTTGCACTGCTCGAAACCCCGCCTGGGTTTCTGCCTGGCCTTCTGCCAGGGGCGGCGGAACGCGCAGCGCGGCCAGCCGCAAGCGGCCGTCGAGGCCTTCCGGCAGGCGGCCTCTCAGGCCCCGGAGCGGCCGGAACCGGAGTTCGAGGCCGGCAAGCTGCTGCTGGAGATGTCCCGCAAGGCCGCCGAGGAAGACCCAGAGAGGGCGCGGTGGCTCCAGGAAGCCGTTCATCACCTGGGGCGTGCGGTCGAGTTGGGTCCGCAGCAGGCCGAGTACGCCTTCTGCCTGGGCTGGGCGCAGGAGCTGGCGGGAACCTACACGGAAGCGGCGGCGGCCTTGGAGCGGGCGATCCGCCTGGACGCCACCAAGGCCGAGTACTTCCTGCACCTGGGGCGGTGCCGCCAGGCGCTGGGCGCCTACCAGGAGGCTCAGGCGGCGGCCCGTTCGGCGCTGGCCTTGGACCGGCAGTATCTCGAGGCGCGCCGGCTGCTGGCAGAGGCGTCTCTGGCAGCGGAGGAGTTTGAGCAGGCGGCCGGGGAGTTCCGCGCGGTGGTGTCGGCGGACCCCGGCGACGCGGGGGCGCGGCTGGGTCTGGGCCTGGCGCTGTACGCGCTGAACCGCTTCGAGGAAGCAGCCCAGGCCCTCGAGCCGGTCTACGCCCTTTCGGATGCGGCGGCCTTCCGCCTGGGGCGTTGCTACGCCCAGTTGGGGCAGTACGAGAAGGCGGTCGAGCGGCTGGCCGAGCTGAGCTCGAAGCAGCCCGGTAATGCCGAAACCCTCTACTACCTCGCGCTGGCGCACGCGCACCTGGACTGCTTCGAGGCGGCCATTCAGGCCTTCGGTCAGGCCATCCAGGCCGGAGGGTCGCAGCCGGACTTCCACCTCCAACGGGGGAACGCCTGTTTCAAGCTGGGCCGCTACCAGCAAGCCGCCGCCGACTACCGCAAGGCCCTCGAACTCAGAGCAGGCGATCCCCAGGTGCTCTTCCAGTTGGGCTGCCTGTACGCGCAGACGGGCGAGGACGATGAGGCCATCTCCCAGTTCAGCCGCGCGACGCTGCTCGCCCCCACTCACCTCCCTGCCCGGCTGGCGCTGGGGGCGCTCCACGAGAAGCAGGGCGCCTTCGACAAGGCGCTGAGCGACTACCGCGCGGCCGCCAAGCTGGAGCCGAAGAACGCGCTGGTGCGCCGGCGGCTGGGCGTGGTCCGCTGCCGCCTCGAGCAGTACGACAAGGCGCTGGGGGAGCTTCGGCAGGCCACCGCGCTGGGCGACACGAGCGACGAGCTGCTGTACTACCTGGGGCTGGCGGCGGCGCGGCGCGAGGACTACGCCGGCGCGATCGCCGCCTGGGAGAAACTCTGCGCCCGGCAGCCGGGGGACCAGCGGCTGGCGCTGAACGCCAACCGGCTGCACTATGAGTTAGGCAAGCAGCACGCGGCGGCAGGGCGGCTGGAGGAGGCCATCGTCGAGTGGAACCTTTACCTGAAGCCTCGCCCCGATGATGAACAAATGAAAAGGGAAATCGGCAAGCTGCATTTCCGTCTGGCGCTTGCCGCCTACACCTGCGACGGTCGCAACGGCGCGCCCGCGGCCCGCGTGGCCCTGCGGCACGCCCTCACCCTGGACCCGGACAACGCCACCTACCGCTACTACCTGGCGCTGTGTGACGCGCTGGAAGGGGATTGGAAGGTGTTCACCGCGGCGGCCCAAGGGCTGCTGCCGCAACTGGACGCGAAGATGCAGCCGGTGGCACGCTGCCACCTGGGCATCGCCTGCCTGGCGCAGAACGACCTCGAGAACGCCGAGCGCTACCTGGCGGCAGTCCGGGCGGAGCCGGGCCGTGCGGGCGTCCCCGTGGACATCTGCTGGCCGCTGGCCGTGGTGTACGCAAAGTCCGGACGCTGGGCGGAGGCGGCCGACCTGCTGTGCGCCGAAGCTGCGGCGCCGCCTGTGACGTAGGGCCTCGGCTGGGCGGAAGCCGTCCCTCGAGGAGCAGGGCATGCTGAGCATCGGGATCGATTTCGGCTGCACGAACACCTGTGCAGCGGTCGTGCTGGGCACAGGGAAGCCGGGTGTCATCCCCACCCCGGACCGGCAGCGCCTCACGCCCTCGGTGGTGGTGTGGGACCACAGCGACGGCAGGATCCTGGTTGGCCAAGCCGCTCTGAACCGGGCGCAGGCCGACCCGCTCAACGCCATCTTCTCGATCAA
>Ga0315289_10007253_pt1 | contig 16170 bp, 14 predicted proteins | sample YL17G11_40_MG_FD_203452 | JGI IMG/M metagenome (GOLD analysis project Ga0315289, IMG submission 203452) | Sediment microbial communities from Yellowstone Lake, YNP, Wyoming, USA - YL17G11_40 | ecosystem: Environmental > Aquatic > Freshwater > Lake > Sediment | place: USA: Wyoming | collected... | reverse complement strand
GAGCCGCGCGGCCTATGCGAGGTCCGCGTGTACGACGAACCCGAGCGGATCGTCGAGATCGCCCGCCGCGCCGAGCGCAACGTGTGCCTGCCCGACGTCGGCCCGTGGCTGCCGTGGGACAAGGGCAACCCGCGGCAAGCGGCAGCGACCCAAACGCCCGCAGAGGCGCCGCGCGGCCATTCGCCGGAAGAGGCCGCGAAGAAGTTCGGCGGCACGGTCCTCGACGCCTCGCAGGCCCAACAGACCGGCGAGTGGGCGCCCTCCACGTACTCAACGCCGTTCATCGCCGACGGGTACCTGACCGACGGCAACACCGGCAAGGGCGCCAAGTCGATCTGCTTCAAGCCGAACCTCGCCAAGGCGGGAACGTACGAGGTGCGCCTGGCCTACACCCCCCTGAAGAACCGGGCCACCAACGTGCCGGTGACCGTTACGACGCCGCGCGGGTCGAAGACGGTGCAGGTTAACGAGCGGCAGCAGCCCGAGGTCGGCGGCCTTTTCCACTCGCTGGGCAAGTTCGAACTCGATGCCGGCGATGCCACGAGCATCGTCATCTCCAACGCCGGCACCGACGGCTACGTGGTCGTCGACGCGGTGCAGATTCTGCCCTGAGCCACCGCGCAGGGCTCCGGCTGAGAGGGCGCTCGCCTGCTGCCGCACGGAGGGCTACTCGCCTGCCATGAAACTTTCGCTGACTTTTTTCGTTGCACTGGCTCTTATCTCACCGGCTCTGGCAGCCGCGCCCGCCGAGCGCGCGGCATACCCTTGGCTCGAAAGATACGACCCCGCCGACAGCCTTGCCGCGCGCATCGCGCCGCCCGCCGGCTTGGAGCGCGCAGCAGCCGCACCCGGTTCGTTCGAATCGTGGCTGCGCGGCCTGCCCCTCAAGAAGGGCAACCCGCCGGTGCGACTCTACAACGGGCAGGAGAAGCCGAACCAGACCGCCCACTGGGCCGTCCTCGACCTCGACACCGGCCCGCGCGACCTCCAGCAATGCGCCGACTCCGTCATCCGCCTGCGAGCGGAGTACTTGTACGCCGCCGGAAAGTTCGACGAAATCCACTTCAACTTCACCAGCGGCGACCGGGCCGACTTCAGCCGGTGGCTGGCCGGCTTCACGCCCACGGTGCGCGGCAACAAGGTGGAGTGGGTGCCCGGCCGGCCGCGACCGGACACGCGGGCTGCCTTCCGGGCCTACCTCGACGTGGTCTTCACCTACGCGGGCACTGCATCGCTGGCGAAAGAATTGAAGCCCGTGCCCGACGTGCGCCAGATGCGCGCCGGGGACGTCTTCATCCAGGGCGGCTCCCCCGGCCACGTCGTTATCGTGGTTGACATGGCGGCCGACCCCGCCGGCGGCCGCAAGGCGTTCCTCCTGGCCCAGGGCTTCATGCCCGCCCAGAACATGCACATCCTTCGCAATCCGGCCTCTTCGAGCGGACCGTGGTACGACCTGGACTTCGGCCAGACGCTGCGGACGCCGGAGTGGACCTTCGCCGCCGGGGACCTGCGGCGGTTCTGAAACCGACCTGACGTTTCAACGCAGAGAACGCGGAGAGAAACAGCGATAGCCCGGGGAGAAAAAAGAGGAAAGCCTTATCTCTTCCTGCTCTCCTTCCTCTGCGTCCTCTGAGATCTCTGCGTTAAGATCGAAGTCCCGGCGGCCCATGCGGCGGCACAAACGTCGCGGCCGCGATGCTCAGCGCGGCGGCCAGCGCCTCCTGGGCCTCGCGGACACTTGCCTGCCACGTGCTGACGCGGCCGGCAGGCGCACAGCGCCCGCCCTATCGCTGTTCTCACAACCTCCACGGGGCCCGCATCGGCTGGTCGACGAGGCGGTTGGCCTCGTCGTCGCCGATGAACCGCTGCGCGACGGGGTCGAACCGCAACGTGCGGCCCGTGCGGATGGCGCAGTTGGCCAGGTGCACCAGCAGGTTGCTGCGGTTGCCGTTGGACTCGTTGAGGCCGAACTTGCGGCGGGTGCGGACCGACTCGCTGAACTCCGAGATCTGCGGCGCCGGCGGCGGCAGGCCCGCCGCCGCCTCCGCCAGGGCCGGCGGGTCGGTCTTGAAGCCCTTGTAGATCTTCCCCTTGGGGCCCTCCAGGTAGGGCTGCCCCTCGGTCTGGTTGACGCCCCAGTCGCCCGACTCCAGGATGATGCGGCAGCCGTCCTCGTACTTCATCTCCACGCGGCCCCAGATGCCCACCGCGTCGGGGTGCGGCGGCCAGGGCGCCCAGGCCTGGACCTCCACGGGGCTCGTGTCGTCCTTGTCCAGGAAGTACTGGACGGGGTCCAGGTAATGCTGGCCCATGTCGGCCAGGCCGCCGCCGTCGTAGTCCCAGTAGCCGCGGAATGATTCGTGCGTCCGGTGCGGGTGATACGGCTTGAACGGCGCGGGGCCGAGCCAGAAATCGTAGTCGAAGCCCGGCGGCACGGGCTGCGGCTCCAGGTGCGTCCGGCCGCTCCACATCCTGACCTTCCAGTCGAAACCCGTAAAGCGGCTCACGCGGACCGTCAGGGGCCACCCCAGGAGGCCCGCCGACACGATCTGCTTCAGGGGCCGCACCGGCGTCCCGAGACCGTAGAACCCGCCGTGCAGCCGGAACCACGTGTTCAGGCGGAACATGCGGCCGTAGCGCCGGACGGCGTCGATGACGCGGCGGCCCTCGCCGATGGTGCGGCTCATCGGCTTCTCGCACCAGATGTCGCACCCCGCCTGGGCCGCCATCACGCTCATCACGGCGTGCCAGTGCGGCGGCGTGGCGAAGTGGACGACGTCCACGTCGCCGCGGTCCAGGACCTGGCGGAAATCCTTGTACCCCTGGCACGACTGCGGGCACCGCTTGAGCGTGGTGGCCAGGTGGTTGGCGTCCACGTCGCTGATGGCCAGCAGCCGCGCGCCGGAGTCGTTCAGGACATAGTCGACGTGGCCGTTGCCCATGCCGCCGACGCCGATGATGGCGTGCGTCAGGACGTCGCTGGGCGCCGGCCCGGCCGCGCCCCCGAGGACGCCCCGGGGCACCACCGAGAAGACCGCGGCGGCTGCGGCGGCCTGAAGGGAACCTGTAAGGAATTCGCGACGTGAGATGCGTTTGCCCGTCATGGCACCTGGCCTCCTCTGCGAACTTTGTCCGACCGTGAGGCCACCATCATCCCAACGCGCGGGCGCGCATGCAAGCGCCGTGTTGGACCTGCCGCCGCCGAACCTCGGCCAGCGCGAGCGGCGGTTCATGGGGGCCGTGTTCCTCATCGGTTCCGGGACGGTCGAGGCGTACGATCGGCTCCTCGCGCGCCTACTTCGCCCCCGCCACGAGCAGGGTCACGGCCCAGACGCCCGTGCGGGCGGAAAGCCCCGCGGCGATCACCGGCCCGCGATGATGAGGTCGAGGCGCTTCGCGTGTTCCTCCAGCGACAGGCCGCCGCCCTCGATGGTCATCCAGCCGCTGTAGCCGACATCGTCGAGGGCCTTCCGGACCACGGGCCAATTGACGCTGCCGTCGCGGATGTCGACGAACCGGCCGCCGCGGCCGTCGGGGTTCAGTTTGAAGTCCTTGACGTGGCACTTCGCCAGGAGCGGCCCCAGGGCCTTGATCCACTCCTCCGCCGGCGCGTACTTCACGTGGTTGCCGATATCGAAGTACGCTTTCACCCACGGGCTCGCAAACGACGCAACGAACGACTGAAAGTATGCCGGCTTGACCCACAGGTTGTTCCACACGTTCTCCAGGGCGATCACCACGCGCGTCTCTTCGGCGACGGGGATGAGTTTCCTGACGGCCGCAATCGAGCCGTCGACGGCCTGGTTGTGGGCGTCGATGTAGGCCTTGTACCTGGCGTTGTCGCCCGCGACGACCTTGGCCAGGCGGCCGGTCTTCTCATCGAACTCCAGTTGGAACTCCCACGCCTCGGGCATCGCCATGTCCTTCGAGCCGATGCGGCAGGGCACCAGCAGGATGGCGTCGGCGCCGTACCCTTGCGCGGCCCGCAGCGCGGTCCCGGTCTCGGCGATGCTCCTGTCAACGGCGGCCGGGTCGGTCGAGTTGAACGCCATCCACCCGCGAAGGACCGAGTGGATCTTCACGCCCAGTTTTTCGGCGACCTCGCGGCAGGCCTTGGCCTTATCGGGCGTGGCGCTCCAGGCGCCGGTCTCGATGCCGTCGAAGCCGGCCGCTTTCAGTTTCTTCAGGTCGTCCTCCGTGGGATTGCCGATCATCGCCTTGAGCAGTCGGGTCTTGAAAGGCGGCTCCTCTGCGGCGTGCCCGCGGGCGGCAGACAAGCCCAGGCCCGCGGCCGCGCCGGCGGCCAGGAATTCGCGACGGCTGATGCGGTGGGTCATCGGACGCTCCTTAAACACGCTCGTGCGAGTGGCGCGATGGCCGCGGAACTACATGTCCGCCGTCAGCATGCCCTTGAGTTGTTCGAGGGTGAAGACCGGGCCGTCGCGGCAGACATAGACGCTGCCGACGTTGCACCGGCCGCACTGCCCCACGCCGCACTTCATCCGGTTCTCGAGCGTGGTGTACACGTCCTTCGGCGGGAAGCCCAGTTTCGTCAGGACCGGCAGGGTGAACTTGATCATGATGGGCGGGCCGCACACCACGGCGATCGTATGGGCGCTCGACGGCGCGGTCTGCTCAAGGACGGTCGGCACGAACCCGATCCGACCCTTCCAGTCGGGCGTTTCGCCGCCGGGGTCCACGGTGGTCACGAGGCGCACGTCCTGCCGGCTGCCCCACTCGGCCAGTTCGTCCTTGTACACAAGGTCGGCCACCGTGCGGGCGCCGTAGAGGATCGAGACGTCGGCGAACTCCTTGCGGCGGTCGAGGACGTTCCAGATGACGCTCCGGATGGGCGGCAGGGCGATGCCGCCCGCGATGAAAAGGATGTTCTTGCCCTTCCACGCCTCGATGGGGAACGAGTTGCCGTACGGGCCGCGGAAGGTGACGGCCTGGCCCACCTCGCGGTCCGCCAGGGCCGCCGTCACGCGGCCCGTGCGGCGGAACGTGCACTCGATGTACTCCGTGCGGGTGGGCGGGCTGGCCACGCAGAACGTGCTCTCGCCCGCGCCCGGCACGCCGTACAGGCCGAACATGCCCACACGGTACTTCTGGAAGAAGCGCGCGCGGTCCGCTTCCTCGGCGAACCGGAGGCGCAGCGTGCGGACGTCCGGCGCCTCGTCGCGCGCCAGGACGATCTTCATCATGGCGGACTGGTAGGTGGCGAGGGTCATTTCACGGCCGCCTTCCGGGCCTCGTCAATCTCTTTGCACACCTGGGCAATGGCCATGCCGCCCGGGCACAGCCGCGCGCACCGGCCGCAGCCCGTGCAGGCCAGGCTGCCGAACTTCTCGACGAAGTAACTGAACTTGTGCATCACGCGCTGGCGCCACCGCGACGCCTGGTCCGGCCGCGGGTTGTGGCCGCTGGAGTGCAGCGTAAAGAGCGACAGGCCGCAGGTGTCCCAGTTGCGCAGGCGCACGCTTTCAGTGCGCGTGGCCTCGTCCTGGATGTCGAAGCAGTGGCACGTGGGGCAGCAGTAGGCGCACGCCCCGCACCCGATGCACGCCAGGCTGACCTCGCGCCAGAGGGGCGACTCGAAGTTCCCGCCGCACCACTCGGTGACAGCCTTGGCGTCGAATCGGACGGGCACCTGGGCGGGGGGGTCGGCCTTGGCGTCGCCTTCGGCCAGGACCGCCCCGGCCGCGGCTACGAGGGCCTGGCCCTTGGGCCCAAGCGGCTGGAGGATGAACTTCCTGCCGCCGTCCGCCGAGCGCAGCACAGCATCGGCCCCGGCGGTGGCGTCGGGCGCGCCGCCGACGCTCGTGCAGAAGCAGTCCTGGTCGGCCGCCGTGCACACGACCGGGACGATCGTCGTGGCCTCGCGGCGGGCGTTCCAGGCGTCGTCCTTGTATTCCCAGCCGTCAGGCCACGGCACGCCTGCCGTGCCAGGGTTGAAGACCTTGTCGAGGATGACCATGGCGGCGGCGTCGCACGGGCGCACCGCCAGGGCCGCGGTCTTCGGGGCGTCCGTCGCCACCGGCTCGGGCGAGAAATCGTCGCCCTCCAGCCGGTACCGGGCGATCACCTCGCACCGCGGGAAGAGGAACTCCTTGATGGAGTTCACGGGCACGGCGCTCGTGTCGATGGCCGCGCCGGGCTTCCACTCCTGCACGCGGATTTCCCGGCCGTCGCGCACGGGCGCCACGACGCGGTAGCCCGCGGCGGCCAAGGCGGCCGCAAGGTCGGACAACTTGTTGGCGTCGAGCACTTTCATTGGCAATCTCGAAAACGCGCCGCGCAAGCGCGGCGGCTAAACGTTGATTAACGAATGAAACCCTGATCGTCGTCGGGTTTCCACGAGCCGACGACCGGCTTGGCGGCCGGGTCGTACCCCGGCTTTTCGCCGAACCGCTTGGCCACTTCTTCGCTCAGCGCAAGGTTCAGCAGCATCAGCGGAATGCCCTGCGGGCAGGCGGCCTCGCAGGCCCCGCACAACGTGCACCGCCCTGCCTGGTGGAACGCCCGGATGACGTGCCACGCGTAGTTGCCGTGCTGCGCCGCGGCGGCGGAGACCCACTGCGGCACGTTCTTCTCGACGATGCACCGCTGGCAGTAGCACCCCGGGCATGCCGCGCGGCAGGCGTAGCAGCGGGTGCACTTGGCGAACTGCCCGGTCCAGAACCTGGCCCGCGCTTCGGGCGACAGGGCGTTCAACTTCGCCAGCGCCTCCAGAAGTTCCGGCTCCGGCGCGAGGTCGGCGTACTTTTCCTTCAGGAGCGCGGCCGCGCCGGCCAAGTCCAGCACGCCGTGATAGGCGTCCTTGCCGACGGCCAGGACGGTGGCCTCCGTCAGTTGCGACTCCGCGGCCAGGACCATGAGGCTCCGCATAACGGCCGGCGTTGCGACGATGGCCACCGGCCCCTTCAGGCGCACCTCGGGCTTCCGCAGATACACCGCCAGGTTCTGCTTGCACAGGTTGTCATAGACAAGCACGTTCACCTTGGCGGGATCGCTGATGAAAGCCGGCGCCCGGTGCGGTCCGCGGGCCTGGTAACCGATAACGAGTTTGGCGCGGCCTTCGGCGAGGAGTCTGGCGGCGTCGGCGCGGAGGGCTTCGGCTATTTCCACGGCTGCCTCCTGGCCGGATTGGCCGGCTCAAAAGGCCCCGCGGCGCGGACCTTCTCGGTGACGTCGGCGATGAGGTCGGCGAACTTCCGCCCCTCGGCAGCCGAGACCCACGAAAAGTAGAGACGCCGCTCGTCGATGCCCGTGACCTCCAGCAGCCGGCGGAAGAGCGCCCAGCGCCGCCGCGCGTGGTAGTTGCCGCTCGTGTAGTGGCAGTCGCCGGGGTGGCATCCGCTCACGAGGACCGCATCGGCCCCGCCCTCGAACGCCTTGAGGATGAAGAGCGGGTCAATGCGCCCCGTGCACGGCAGTTTGATGATGCGCACGTTCGGGGGATACCGGAGGCGGCTCGTGCCCGCCAGGTCCGCGCCCGCGTACGTGCACCAGTTGCACACGTAGGCGACGATGCGCGGCTGGAAGCCGGTCGCCGGTTCGGTTGTCTTGCTCTCAGTATGAGCCATGTTAGCCGTTCAATTTTAGATTTTTGATTTTCGATTTTCGATTGAACGGCGCGGCGCCGAACTCCCGGGCCGTTAAATCGAAAATCGAAAATCCAAAATCGAAAATCCTCTCTCCCCTACTCCAGCGTCGATATCTCGGAAAACACCTGCTCGTCCGTGAAGCCGTCCAGGTCGATGCAGCCCGGGCGGCAGATGGCCACGCACGTGCCGCAGCCCTGGCAGAGGCCCTCGTTCACGCGCGCCACGGTCTTGATGAGGCGGCCCTTGCGGTCGCGGATTTCATAGTCCTCGATGGCGCCGTAGGGGCACGCCTGGATGCACGCGCGGCAGTGGACGCACGCGTTCTCGTTGACGCGGGCGACGATGGGCTCGCGCTCCATCTCCGGCTTGGAGAAGAGGCCGAGCACCTTGGCCGCCGCGGCCGACGCCTGGGCCACCGAGTCCGGGATGTCCTTCGGCGACTGGCACGCCCCGGCCAGGAACACGCCCGCCGCCGCCGTCTCCACGGGGCGCAACTTCGGGTGCGCCTCGCTGTAGAAGCCGTCGGTATCGTAGCCCACGCCGAACATCTGGGCGAGCCTCTCGCCGCCCGGGCGCGGGATGACCGCGTCGGCCAGGACGACCATGTCGGCCTCGATCGTGACCGGGCGCCCGGCCAGCGTATCGGCCCCGCGGACGATGAGTTTGCCGTCGGTGCGGCGATAGATGCGGCTGACGCGGCCGCGGATGTACTGGACGCCGTCGGCCTCCACGGCCCGCCGGACGAACTCCTCGTAGCCCTTGCCCGCCGCGCGGATGTCCATGTAGAAGATAATCGCCCGCCCGCCGTGCACCTTGTGCTTGTAGAGCATGCCGTGCTTGGCGGTGTACATGCAGCAGATCTTGGAGCAGTAGGCCTTGCCGATCTTCTCGTCGCGGCTGCCGCAACACTGGATGAAGACGACCGTCTGGGGCACCTGGCCGTCGGAGGGGCGGCGGATTTCGCCGCTGGTCGGGCCGGAGGCGCTCGCCAGGCGCTCGAACTGGAACCCGTCGATAACATCGGCGAACTTGCCTGCCCCGTACTCGCCGTACGCCGAGTGGTCCCACAACTCAAAGCCCGTCGCCAGGACCACCGCGCCCACCTTCACCTTCACGAGTTCATCCTGGTCCTTAAAGTTGATGGCCCCGCGCTGGCAGATTTTGGCGCACGCGCCGCACTTGCCCCTGGTCAGCATGATGCAGTGCTCGCGGTCGATGACGGGCTTGTTGGGCACGGCCTGCGGGAAGGGGCGGTAGATGGCCGTGCGGTTGCAGAGTTTCGCGTCGAACTCGCTCGGAATTTTCTTCGACGGGCACTTGGCCCAGCAGTCGCCGCAACCCGTGCACTTGGACCAGTCAACGTAGCGTGCCTTGCGGCGGATGGTGACCTCGAAGTTGCCGACGAAGCCCTCCACCGCCTCGACCTCGCTGTAGGTCATCAGCGTAATGTTCGGGTGGCTGGCGACCTCGACCATGCGCGGCGTGAGGATGCACTGCGAGCAGTCGAGCGTCGGGAAGGTCTCCGAGAGGCGTGCCATGTGGCCGCCGATGGACGAACTTTTCTCGACCAGGATGACCTTCTTGCCGCCGCCCGCGATGTCGAGCGCGGCCTGGATGCCCGCGATGCCGCCGCCGACCACGAGCGCGGTCGGCTCGATCGGCACGCGGATGGGGTACAGGCTGCGGTTGCGCTTGACCTTCTCGACCATCACGCGCATCAGGTCGATCGCCTTGGCGGTGGCGGCCGCGCGGTCATCGTGGACCCACGAGCAATGCTCCCGCAGGTTGGCCATCTCCAGCAGGTACGGGTTGAGGCCGGCCTCAGCGGCCGCGCGGCGGAACGTGGGCTCGTGCATCCGCGGGCTGCATGCCCCGACGACGACGCCGGTGAGTTTCTTCCCGGCGATGGCCTGCTTGATCATCTGCTGGCCGGGGTCGGAGCACACGTACTTGTAGTCGACGGCGTGGACGACGCCGGGGAACCGGGCGGCCGCGGCGGCCACGGCGGCGCAATCGACCGTCCGGCCGATGTTCTCGCCGCAATGACAGATGAACACGCCCACGCGCGCCATCTCACATCTCCCTGCATGCCCCCGGCACTGTCATTTCGAGCGAGCGAAGCGAGCCGAGAAATCTCGCCGTGCTCGTTGCCTGTCGCCCCTTCGCACGGCGAGACCCTTCGACTCGCTGCGCTCGCTCAGGGTGACAGCCCGTTCATGTCGCGGCCTTCGCCGGGGCGGGCGCCTTCGCCTGGCGCCGCCCGGCCACGCGCATCGCATCGATAAAGTGGCGGTTGAGGCCCAGGACCTTCGGGTCCAGCCCCGCCGCCAGCCCCACCAGTTCCGTCAGGTACAGCACCGGCACATCGTACGGCCCGCGGCCGCGGGCGTTGATCGTCAACTGCCGCATGTCGAGGTTCGAGTGGCACATCGGGCATCCGGTGATGATGCAATCGGCGCCGGCGGCCCTGGCGTCGGCCAGGATCTGCTCCGACAGGTCCACCACGGCGTCGGTGAACGACATGCTGAACCCGCCGCCGCAGCATTCCGTGGTGAAGTTCCACGGGACCACCTCGGCGCCGGCCGCCCGGATGGCGGGCGTCATCGACGCCGGGTTCTCCGCATCGTCGCCCTCGATGATCCCCTCGTCGCCGCGGCTCAGGAGGCACCCGTAGTACGGGGCCACCTTCAGGCCCTCCAGCGGCGACGTCAGTTTGTCCTTGAGGCCCCCCGCCAGGAGGCGGTTGACGAACTCCACCACGTTGACAATGGTCATCGGCCCGCGGTACTCCAGGCCCGCGATCTCGCGCATCTTGGCCGCGAGTTCAGGGCTGCGCGAGAGCCGGATAACCGTGCCCTTGAGGCGCGAAAAACATGCCGCGCACGGCGTCAGGACTTCCTTCAGCCCCTGCGCCTCGGCCAGGGCGAGCACGCGGTACGGCAGGGCCACCGCGAGGTCGTGGCTGAGGTTGTGGGCGGCCGTAGCGCCGCAGCAGTTCCAGTCCTCGATTTCGCGGAGTTCCACGCCGGCCAGGTTCGCGAGCGCGTGGACCGACATCCCCAGTTCGCACCCGCTGCCGTGGTCGCTGCATCCGGGATAGTAGCCGAGCGGGGCCATCACTCGTCCCCCTTTCGGCAGGCGTCGAAGATGCGTTTCATCTGGCCGCGGTTGCGGACGATCTTGGGCACCAGCGGCAGTTTGCGGCGGGCCAGCATCTTCGGGGCCAGGGTCACGTCGCTGAAGAGGTCGCCGCTGGTCATCTTGTAGAGGGCCGTCAGCGGGATTTCGCTCATGCGCCCGGCCTTCTCAACGACCTTCAGGAACGCCTTGTGGAACGCCAGGACCCGCCGCTGGCCGGCCGACACCTTGCCCTGCTTGTACGACATCTCGCGGAGGGCGTCGATGACGGCGGCCGGGTCGAGTTTCTTCGGGCACCGCTGCGTGCACGTCAGGCACCCCGCGCAGACCCAGATGGCCCCGCTGGACAGCAAGCGCGCGGCGGCCTCCGTATCGCCGATCTGCACCAGGCGCATGATCTGGCTCGGCACGACGTCCATCCACCGGGCCATCGGGCACCCGGCCGTGCACTTGCCGCACTGGTAGCACTCGGCCACGTTGACACCCGTGGCCTTCCGGACGCGTTCAGCCAGTTCGGACACCGCCGATGTTGACACAGCACCGCTCCAGGGCATAAAAGGGGATTCGAGACTCAGCATCCGGGCTCGGCCAGACGCGATCCGCTGCTCCCGAATTCCAAATCCCGAATCCCGAATTTTGTCCGTCGAATCATACGGTCCCAGGGCCCGCTTGGCAAGACAGAATTACCGCCTCCTTTTTTTCACAGTGTGCGGGACGGCACAAGCCGTACAATAGGCCGGCCCATGGTAGCCGGCAATCCCATTCCGCCCGAGCCGTCGCAGGAGCCTCGACCGCCGCGCCGCAAGCGGTATCCGGGCAAGCACCCCAAGCGCTTCGACCAGCGCTACAAGGAACTGCATCCGGAGGCCTTTCCCGGCATCCACGCACACGTGCGTGCCCAAGGCCGGACGCCCGCCGGGGCGCATGTCCCGGTCCTGATGGCGGAGGTCGCGGCGGCGCTTGCCCCGGCGTCCGGCGAGACGGTCGTCGACTGTACGCTCGGCTGCGGCGGCCACGCCGTTGAGTTCCTCCGCCGCATCGGCCCAGCGGGGCGACTCATCGCGTTCGACGTTGACGCCGCCGAGATGGAACGTACCCGCCGCCGCCTGGCCGAGGCCTTTCCGGCCGGCATCGTCCTCCCCATGGACTCGCCCCGCGGCCCTGGATCACGCGGCCAAAGTGGCGGCCCCCGGCGGAAGGGGGCGGCGGGACCGGACGGCGGCCCTCGCGTGATCCTGCGGCGGGGCAACTTTGCCGGCATCGACCGCGCCCTGGGGGCCCTCGGCATCAAGGGGGTGGACGTCATCTTTGCCGACCTCGGCGCCTCGAGCATGCAGGTGGACGACCCGTCGCGGGGTTTCAGTTACAAGCAGGACGGGCCCCTCGACATGCGGATGGACTCGCGCCTGACGCTGACGGCCGCCGACCTCGTCAACCGGTTGTCCGAGGAGGGGCTGGCCGCCGCGCTGGTCGAACTGGCCGACGAAGCGGACCACGCCGCCATTGCCGCGGCCATCGTCCGCGAGCGCCGCCGGCACCCGATGACGCGGACGCGCGACCTGGTGCGCGTGGTCCTGGAGGCCAAGGGGCTCGACCCGCGCCGCTGGCGGAAGGAGGCGGCCGGCGACAAACTCCACCCCGCCGCGCTCACGTTCCAGGCGCTGCGGATGCTGGTGAACGACGAACCGGGCGCCCTCAGGCAACTGCTGCGCGCGGCCCCGGCGTGCCTGCGGCCGGGCGGGCGCATCGGCTTCATCAGTTTCCATTCGGGCGAGGACCGCATCGTCAAGCAGGCCTTTCGCGAAGGCCTGCGGCAAGGGGTGTACGAGGCCGCTTCAGAGGAGGTCATCCGCCCGTCGCGCGAGGAGGTCCGCGCCAACCCCCGCGCCGCCCCGGCGAAGTTCCGGTGGGCCGTCACAAGCGTGCAGCGCGCAGCGCGGAATGCGGAGTGAACACGCCGACCGCGTGCCCGCCCGTTCGCGCCGCGGTTCGGAGCCGCGTAGGCCGGGATGAAGTCCCGGCCCGTTGTTGCCGGGACTTCGTCCCGGCCTACATGCGGCGTCCCTTCGCGCGGCGGGTGCCTGCCAGAGGCTGATAAACTCCGACCCGCCGCGCGAGGCACAAAGATCCCAGCCAAGAAGCCCCAGATCCTTGGTGGCCGCTTCATATCTCGCCGGAAGGCGACACGGGGCCAATCTGACGCTCGGCGAGGACGAGGAAATCGGCAGCGTGGTTGATCTGTTCGTCGGCCTCATCCGCCGTGACCTGCTTGCTGTTGCCGTAATCAGCCACATGGCGGACTTCCATCCCGCGGACAAGGTGCCGCTGATATTCCTTCGGCACCAGCCCCGTGCGGCCAAAGTGCTGGGCGAAGGCGCCATGCACTCCGCCATGCTTCGAGAGGGACAGCCCCTTGCCTGCAAGGAAAGCCTCGGCCACGTAGAACATCGAGTAGTAAGCGCGCGACGCGGCAAAGGCAAAGTGCCCCGTCTGGCGCAGCAGGCGGGCGGCTTCCAGGCTCTCTTGTGCTTTCACCAGGAGGTCCCGCTGCTCGAGCGTCATACGGCGATGCCCTCCTGCCGCACGCTCCTCAAGAGCGGCCCCCCCTTCTCTCGGTATTCCTCTTCGGACACGAACACACAGGCGATGGCCTCGCAGTGCTCAAGTGTGAGGTCCGTCACGTCATCCAGGGTCCGCGAAATCTCGAGACAGGGTTCGACGTCGTCTTTCAGGACCACGAGCACGTCGATATCGGAGCCCGGCTCGGCGTCGCCGCGGGCCTGTGAGCCGTAAAGCACCATCGCCACGAGGCGGTCGCCGTAGAGGGCCTCGAAGCGGCGGCGAAGTTCGGCCAGCATGATTCTCACCTTCTCGGTCATGGCAGGTATTGTGCGCCGTCGGTGGCACGGTGTCAATGCGCCGCGCGAGGCATGCGCCGCGCGAGGCAACGGTCGCGCCGCCCTTCGAGCCGCGGCTGTAAAGCCGCGGCTCGAAACTCGTACCTCGCCCCCCACCCCCGCCCCCGCCTTCGCCAAGGCTTCGGCGGTCACTCGCCCGTCTCCAGGACGGCCATGAAGGCCTTCTGCGGGATCTCGACGTTGCCCACCATCTTCATCCGCTTCTTGCCCTTCTTCTGCTTCTTCAGGAGTTTCTGCTTGCGTGTGACGTCGCCGCCCGACATCCCCTCGATGATGTCCTTGCGGTAAGCCTTGATGGTCTCGCGGGCGATGATGCGGCTGCCGATGGCTGCCTGGAGGGGCACATCGAACTGGTGCCGCTTGATCTCCTTGCGGAGCCGCTGGATCACCGCCCGGCCGCGCCGTTCCGCCTTCGCGCGGTGCGCGATGAACGACAGGGCCTCCACCTTCTCGCCGTGGACCAGGATGTCCACCTTCACGAGGTCATCCGCCCGGAAGCCCGTGACCTCGTAATCCATCGTCCCGTAGCCGTGCGTGGTGCTCTTGAGTTTGTCGTAGAAGCCGTAAATGATCTCGGCCAGGGGGAACTCGTAAGAGAGGATCGCCCGGTCGGCCGAGAGGTACTCGGTCTTCACGAACTGGCCGCGGCGGTCCTCGGCCAGTCCCATCGCGGCGCCGATGGAATCGGCCGGGATGATGAGGTTCACGCGGGCCAGCGGCTCGCGGATTTCCCGGATGCGGCTGGGGTCGGGCAGATCGCCCGCCGAGTCCATCTCCACGACCTCGCCGGTCGCCAGGAGCACCTCGTACGGCACCGTGGGAGCGGTCTGCACCACGCCGACGCCGTGCTCGCGCTCCAGCCGCTCCTGGACGATCTCCATGTGGAGCATCCCCAGGAACCCGCAGCGGAAGCCGAAGCCCAGGGCCTCGCTGGAGGACGGCGTGAACTGGAGGGCCGCATCGTTCAGTTGCAGTTTCTCCAGGGCGTCGCGGAGTTGCGGGAACTGCGTCTCCGGCCCGGGATAGAAGTCCGAGAAGACCATGTGCTGCGGCGCCCGGTACCCCGGCAGGGCCACGGTGGCCGGCCGCGTGGCCAGGGTCACCGTGTCGCCCACGTGGACGGCCGAGACCACGCGGATATTGGCCACGATGTACCCGACCTCGCCCGCCGAGAGGCTCTCGACCGGAACCGCCGCCGGCCGGAACTTGCCGACCTCGATGATCTGGTGGACGTCGCCGGCGCCCATCATGCGGATCTTGTCGCCGACGGCCAGCCGGCCGTCGAAGACGCGGACGTAAACGACCACGCCGCGGTACTCATCATAAGTGGAATCGAAAACGAGGGCCTTCGTGGGGGCCTCCGGGTCGCCGGACGGCGGGGGCAGCCGCTCGACCACCGCCGCCAGCAACTCGGCGATGCCCTCGCCGGTCTTCGCGGAGGCAAAGAGGCAGTCCTCGGCGCGCGTGCCCAGAAGGTGCTCCACCTGCATGGCGGCGTCTTCCGGGCGCGCGGCCGCCAGGTCGATCTTGTTGATGACCGGCACAAGGGCGAGTTTGCCCCGCTGCGCCAGGTGCGCGTTGGCCACCGTCTGCGCCTCGACGCCCTGCGAGGCATCGACCACCAGGAGGGCCCCCTCGCAGGCGGCCAGCGCGCGGCTGACCTCGTAGTGGAAGTCCACGTGCCCCGGCGTATCGATGAGGTTCAGCATGTACCGCCGGCCCCGGTGCTCGTGCGACAGGGTCACGGCGGAGGCCTTGATCGTTATGCCGCGCTCGCGTTCCAGGTCCATCGTGTCGAGGATCTGGTCGCGGAATTCGCGCTGCGTGATGGCGCCCGTGGCCAGGAGCATCCGGTCGGCCAGGCTGCTCTTGCCGTGGTCGATATGGGCGATGATGCTGAAATTACGAATTAGAGAAATGTCATTTGTCATTGGTCATTGATAGCCCGAAATGCCCCTTGGGCGGCGCGGGTCCCCTTGTCCTTGGCAAATGACGAATGACAAAGGACAAATGACGGCCTTTATTTCTTGTCGCCCGCCGGACCGCCGAGGGCCATGAGGCGAGTGCGGGCCTTCGCCTGGTCGGGGTCCTCAGGATAGTCCTCGACGGCCGTCTGGAGCAGGAGGCGGGCCTTGTCGGGCGCTCCGAGGGCCACCTGGCATTCGGCCGCAAGCATCAGCAGCCGCACGGCGTACGGGCTCTGGGGATTGGCGCCCGTGACGTCCATCGCCTCGGCCAGCGCCGCCGCCTTGTCGCCCTGGGCCACAAGGGCCGACGCCTTCAGGTACGACCAGTGGCCGGTGAGTTTGTCGCCGGGGAACTCCCAGGCCCACTCCTCGAGGAACTGGCTGACCCACTCCCACTGCGATTGGCGCGTGTAGTCCTCGACGTACCGCGCCAGGGTGCCCACGCGGACGGCGGCCTCGTTCGGCGACAGGTTGACCACCTTGATGGCGGAGGCGGCGCTGTAGGCCTGGCGGGCCTTGTCGCCGTCGCCGCGATGCCGC
>Ga0315289_10007252_pt1 | contig 16174 bp, 14 predicted proteins | sample YL17G11_40_MG_FD_203452 | JGI IMG/M metagenome (GOLD analysis project Ga0315289, IMG submission 203452) | Sediment microbial communities from Yellowstone Lake, YNP, Wyoming, USA - YL17G11_40 | ecosystem: Environmental > Aquatic > Freshwater > Lake > Sediment | place: USA: Wyoming | collected... | reverse complement strand
TTCATTTTTTGGTATTTTACCAATTACAGGAACTCCGCATTTCATAGACTCTAACGGAAACGTACCAAATGTTGAATTATCATCAACCCAAACCGATACCATACAATCTTTGAGAGCATCAGCATAATCATTATATGACATTTGTACCATATCTTTAAATGTAATCCATCTTAGATGCGGATATTTTATATAAAATTCCGATATAATTTTTTTATGAACGGCTCTATCTTTACAGAATATAGCTATTAATGGTCTTTGTTTTTTTCCTGATGGTGAAAATACATCACCAATAATTGGTGGAATAATATGAACTAAGATTTCGTGAAACATTTCGTTAACATATCTTTTTGTGAACTCTGTGGTAACAATTGCCCTATCAAATCCAAAGTCTGACCACCTACTACCGATTGGTAATGTTTCAAATATATACTCTTTTTGTTGAACCAACATAACTTTTACACAACGAATATTTCTTAAATTTTCAAGAACATTTGAATAGTATTCAGGGACAATAATTATGTCTTCTATTTTAATTTCAACTTTATCATCTTTAATTGTAACAATTTCCAATGAATTGTACTTATCACCCAGCCAACCAGCAACGCCAGTATATGCTTTATCTTCAACCAACATTTTAGTTTTTAAACCGGCTTCTTTTAGCGTTAATGCCATATCATAAATGTGCTTAACTGACGCTCTCGCGTTATTTCTTGTGTCATATACTAAAAAGTATATAACATTTTCATTAGACATAATTCGGTCTAATGAAATTTGTAATTTTTCAATGTTTTCTGTATTTTTACTCATCTTCTTCCATTTCAATTAGTATTTCATATTTTATTAATGTATTAAATGCTATTTTAAAAGATAATGATGGTTCTTTTACCCCAAATTTTCCTAGGTCATCATCTGCATCATCATATTCATTTAATATTCTTTCTAAACAAACTTTTATTATTTCATATTTAAATAAGTTTATTTCTAATACCTCGCTCCCGTCCTCGCTTTTTACGATAGAACCAGTTTGGCATTTTTTTGTTATTCCATCGATGTCGATGAAATAGTTTTTTCCAAAGATTTCTTCCATGTTTTATCTATTTCTGATAATTTATTTATTTCTCGTTTATTTGTAAAGTGATTATTATAAATCGTATTAAATTTAATTGGATATTTCTTTTCTTCAAAGCGATATTTTGGACATGCATCAATAATTCTTTTATCGTCTGTAATCCATACATCACATTCTTTCCATAATTTTTTTATGTTATCTATTGTTGAAAATCTAATATTATCACATATAATACCGACTTTAGATAGAAAAAATAATGTAGCTGGTTTTGCTTTACCTTTTTCATTTAATCCGATAATTGTAAAATTAATATCGGGATAATCATAAAATAATTTATTAAAATCGGTTGCGGCTAGTGGATAACTTAACGTTGCATGACCAAATATTTCGACAGGGAATTCGAAATATAAAAATTTCATATATTCTTCTTTAGATTGAAATTTATAAAAATCTAAAATTGTATCGAATGTAGACTGGCCGGTTACATCATAGACAAATGTCTCTTCTTTATCTTCCGGGTCTGATTCTAAATAATACTCTCGATACTGAGTATCGAATTTTTGAAGTGTATTCCTTAATACGCCATCAATAGTTATAAATATTTCCATGACGAAAATATAAAACTAAAAAGATTATAAGTGAAGCGTTAATTATATCTTTTTAAAATTTCTGTAATTAACGGATTTCTTACAATATCTTCATCACTAAATTCAAAGACTCCAATATTGTTTAAATCTGATAATCTTCTTTTAGCGTCATATAACCCTGTGTCGGTTTTATTTTTATATTTGTCTGATTGGTCCAAGTCTCCTGAGATAAAGAATTTAGAGTTATATCCAATTCTTGTTAGTAATAACTTCATTTGAGATGGTGTAGCATTTTGTCCTTCTTCAAACACAAGAATAGTATTATCTACATTCCATCCTCTCATATATGCAAGAGCCATAATTTCGATGAATCCTTCATCTTTCAATTTTTCTCTAGCTTCTTTACCTATTATTTTATTTAATAGATAATAAGATGGATATACATATGGGTCTAATTTTTCTTCCATATCGCCTGGCAATGAACCAAGTTTTTCTTCTGCTTCAACTGCTGGTCTGACTATCAGTATTTTTTCATACTTATTATCGTCCCGCCATAATAAATCTACAGCTCTTTTCATCGCTATATATGATTTACCGACACCGGCAGGACCAAAGCATAGTGTTATTTCATTGTTACCTAAAATATCCCAATATTCTGCTTGATGCTTAGTAAGGAATTTTTCTTTAGGTTGTTTGATTATTTGTTTTATTCTTTCTTTTTTGTTAGTTGCTTTAACTTCAGCAACTAATTTTGGGGTAGGTGTTGGTTTACTTACTTTTTTCAATAGTTTTTCTTAATAAATATATTTAAAAACCTGTTGAACCATGCCCGCCTTCACCTCTTTCTGAATCAGATAACTCGTCAGATTCAATAAAGTTAACAGTTGGATATGGAACAATAATTAATTGTGCAACTCTATCACCAATATCATATATGGGTGAAAATTGATTTTGTTTATTAAATGTAATTTCCAATTCACCACGATATCCACTATCTAAAACTCCAACAGAATTAGATAATGTTAATCCATATTTTCTAATTGATGAACGAGGAAATATTAAACATACATATCCAGGTGGAATTTCAAAACATAAACCAGTTCCATATACAATTTGACTTAAAGTATTACTCTTTATGTTTGTAGAAACAATATCCATTCCAGCATCGCCTTTTTTCGAATATGTTGGAATAACAGCTTGCGGGAACATTTTTTTGATTTTTACATTAAGTGTATTTGATGTTTTTTTAATTTCTTTTTCGACTTCGCCACTTAATGCTTTTAATAGGTCATCTAAATCTTTAGCTACCGAATCATTTAAATCAGTAGTTAATTTTTTTTCGAATTCCTTTAATTTTTCTATGTAATCCTTAATTTCATTTTTTTCCATTCTTTTCTTCTAAAATTGATAAGTCAAAACTAATTCTAATTATGTGAGATAATACTGAGGAACGAAATTTCCCGCTTTTTTCATAGCTATCCAGCATTAAAATTGCTTGAAATTCTTCCTCAGTAAGTTTCACACCGTACTTATTTGCAAAGTATAATGACCTTTCTCCAGCCTTTAATGATACTTTAATAACATCATCATTAAACTCATACATTTGACCTTTATCTATTTGCCATTGAGTTGTGTTCATGTTAAATAGAAAAGCTCTACCGATTTGAGATAGGAAGATAGTCCTGAAAATAGTTCCAGGTTCTGGCCTCATATCTACCGGTAATGAATTGTTAACAGCTAACGCATATTTACATGTTCTCAAACAATGATTTAATAAACCCCCAGGAAAACAACCATACATATCTTTACTAGAAGTAGCTGGCGCTATATAAAATTCCTCACCCAAAAACTCTTCAAGTTCCTTAGTAAAAATATTAAATTTAAGATTTGCTTCTTGAAATCTTTTCGTGTTTGATTTAAATTCGTCTTGTGTTAACATAATCTTTTATTTAAAGCAGTCTGGATTTGTTTTTTTGTCAATAATACTCTCAAGTGCTAATTTTGTGATTGATAAACTTTCACTATCTCTCATATCACCTGCGCGATATTTTGACATAACGATTGTTGCTTCCTCAACTGATTCAGCTTCAAGGATATACTTTGCTTTTTGTAATCTTGGATTACCATTGCGGTCAAGTTGTTCTAACTCATAACCGACTGTTACTAAATAATACATAATTTTTGTGGTTTAAATTGTTATAAAATTGATTTTAAAAATTGTACCCTATCTCTGGATACGTTTACTAATGAATATTTATCTTTTACTGTTTCATATAAACGATTTCCTAAATCTTCAATCATGTTAGGATTATCGATTAATCGTTTCATGTGTTGTTGCCATTGTTTATGGTTTTTATTTTCAGATACAAGTAAAGCATTTCCTTTATCATTCAGTTTACCTTCATTTAACGCATGAATCAAATCTAATGTGTATGGTAATGTTTCGCTAGCAATTAACGCCTTTTTATGAAATCCAGCTTCAATGACTTTTAGCTGTGATTTATTGGCATTAAACATACTAGGATATAATGGAGCTAAAGATACATCAAAATTATTATAGTTTGATGCGTATTTTCCTACAGGTTGAGTCCATATTCTCACATATTTATTATTTCTTATATCGTACTCTTCCTCAACGAATTTTAATAAAAAGTCCTTATATTCCTTATCAACCGATTTATAGTTATCTGTAAAGATTTGTTCGTATCTATACCAAACTGTTTCCATAGGTAAAATTGCCCTATTTCTTTTTTCTTTAGTATCTGGGTTTATTTCGGTAACTGAACCTCTTAAATCGAATCCGCATAAATAGAATTGTACATTATCATAATTGTTTGTTATGATTGATATACCATTTTCCAATAATTCAAGGTCAAATAAGTGAGTTGAACCACCTAACCATCCAAATCTTATTTTATCAGATTTAGTTGGGTTTGGCTGAAATTGTGATTCAGCTGGATTAACTGCATTTGGAAAAATTAAAACATTCTTCACACCAGCTTTTGTTTTAATTGTATTAGCAAACACTTCTGTTGTTGTTGTAACGTAATCTGAAGCTTGCATTAATTCCATTTTTTTCCTAGGTAATTCATCGGCTTTCATATGATGGAATAAAGGATGCCTTTGGTCAACAGACCAATAGTCATCTATATCCATTATTACCTTGATTCCCTGGGATTTTAAATAGTTTATTCTCTCAATATTACTTTCATGTGAAGTTTGATGAATAAAACTATGAAACACAACAATGTCATAATTTTTAAAAAAATCATTTGTTGGTTCAGTGTTAAATGCAATATCTACATGAAACTCATCTGAGTAATTATCCCCAATATATTTAAAGGGGTCTAAAATTCTGTACTTACCTACGCCAAATCCATCTGGCGCAATTGCTAATATTCTTATTTTTGACATTAATATTAATTATGTTCAAAATATAAGAATAAAAAATGAAAAAACAAAATATTTTAGTAAATTATTTTTTATTAACTCCAGTGATTTTTCCTTTGAATATTGAATCTCCAACTTTTAGTACTAAATTCTCATTTATCGACATCGTTTGTTGAGCAGATAATATTTGTGTTAACTTTTCATCTAAAACTTTTCTAATTGTGTTTTCAATTAGAACTGTAATAGCGCTCATATCAAAATTCTGTGGCTGAGAAAAAGATTGTTGTTGCGGTTGTTGTTGTTGTTGTTCTCTAACTGGCGCTTGTCTTTGTGATGCAAAAGATTGAATTTCTTTTTTTCTTTTAGTTCCGACTCCATCATTTTCCATTAATCTTTTTGTATTTGCAACAAAATTCATATCTAATGAATCAACTAAACTAATCTGGTCAGCTTGTTCAATTGGATGGTCAATCATTGCCTGTTTAATAACATCAGGTAATCTTGATTCTCTTATTCTTTGTGCATTAGGCGGGCCTGTTGGCGGCATCATATTTCTAGGTGGAGGCGCTTGTCCCATCATACTCATTGCTAATTGTTCTGGGTCTGACCTAAGTATGTTTTCATCGATATTACCTCTTTCATAGTCCCCTGATTCTACTTTGTTTATGATTTTCTTTGCATTTACTAATCTTTGCATTAAATCATTTACTGATATAACTCCAGTTCCTGGTGGCGTCATTTGTACTTGTTCATTCATAACTCTTTTTTTTAAAAATATTAAAATTTAATATAAAATTAAAGTCTTAATTCTTATTATTGATTCCTGCAACGGTGAAAGTGCAGTAGATACCTTTATATTTCCATTTTTAAGCTGATTATATAATTCAATTTCAGCATCTTTTTCCATTCTTCTCCTAGTTCCTTCACCAGGATTTGTATTTCCACCGATATCTTGTTGTGATTTTGTCCAGTCTTCCATTTTTTTTCTGTATAAATCACTTATTGCTTGTTTCATGTCATTTGCAGACACTATTTTTTGATTATTTACGTCTTGTGTTTTGCTCTGTAATGTATTAAATACTTCAACATCTCTTTTAATTTCAGGTTGTGGTAAAACTGTTGGCTTTTCTTTGTGTTTTGGTTGAGGTAATACACCCTCTGGCGGTATTTCTAGCTCAATTTCAGGACTAATTTCGGGTTCAACCTCTGGTTCGGGTGCGGCAACAGGTGCTGTGACTGTTTCTGGCGGTACTTCAGGTTCAGTAACCTCTGGTCTTCTTGCTCCCCAGTCACTTTTTACATAAATTGTGGTTAAACTTCTATCTCCTTCTTCATTATACCCCGGTCTTTTCTCGTCAAAGGTTTCATCTTCGTAAATATTAACGCCAGACATCCTATTAAGAAGAAAAAGTCTCCAACCATGTTCATTAAACCCTTTTTTTGACGTTGAAGGTGGTTCTACCCATCCTCTAACCGCCAAATTTCCTTTTTTTGTGAGTCCCATGGCGAGTAATTCGGCTTTTATTCTTCTTCCGGGTAAAACTTCACCTCTTGGACCATTATAATAAAAAGAAACAGGATTACGATACTTAATTGCATCCATAATTGCGTTATTTTTACTAGAAAATCCTTCTATTAGTAAATTTTGAAATATTTTTGTGAAATTAATCATTAAAAATCTGGATATGTATAATTAGGTCCGTATTTGTTTATTGCCTGTTCTTTTGTTCTTTCATTTATGTCGGTTAATGTTCCAACGCTTCCTGAACCGCCTTCTCCTTTACCTTTTTCGTCGCCATCAGATATAGCGTTAGGATTAGTTAAACCATAACCATTATTATTATCATAAATATTCCTTGCTTGTAGCTTAATCCTTTCTGTTATATCAGTATTTGTTCCAACTGAACCTGAACCTGATTCTCCTTTACCTTTTTCATCGCCATCAGATACCGCATTTGGATTAGTTATACCATAACCATTATTTGCATCATATAAATTTCTAGCCATTAATGAATTTCTTTCATTAATATCGGTTTTTGTGCCAATAGTTGTTGTTTCTCCTCTACCTTTTTCATCGCCATCAGACATGGCATTAGGATTTGTTGAACCATAAGGATTATTTGGATTATATATGTTTCTTCCTTGGTTAGTAGTTCTTTCATTAATATCGGTTTTACTACCAATAGTTGTTGTTTCTCCTTTACCTTTTTCATCTCCATCAGACATGGCATTAGGATTTACAGAATTGTATAAATCATTATAATCATACTCATTTCTAGCTAAAAGAATATTTCTTTCTCTATCACCTATAATTTCTAATTGTGTTGGATTTGACATATTAATAATCTATTAATTTTTTTATTTTATTTATTTCTTCAAGTAATCCAATTGATTTTATTGGGGAAATCGAAGACATATCTGAATTACTTTTAATTAAGTTAGTAGGAACTTTAAAACTAAATCTTTTTGGACTTGATTTCAAATGACTATTTTTTCTTTCGCCTGTAATACCTCCAATTTCGTCCGCTCTTTTCTTAGAGTCCTTTCGATTACTTATTAAATCTCTTTCTCCTTGTAAATATTGCATTGCCCATCTTTTCATCAATTCTCCACCACATAATTCATATTTCAATCTATCTTGAATAACATCCATATTATTAATATCATGAATAATTCTCTTTAATTGACCATATTTTACTGTTTTATCTAATAAAATTCTCTTTGCTCTTTGTATTCCTCGCACATTTTCGCCATTTAAACCAACAATTGTATGATTTATTTTATCCAATATCTCTTGCGGAACTTTGAAAATTCTACCTTTTAATTCTTTATTCATCGTCTTTTTTTAGGAGATTTATTAAATCTTTAATTGAAATATTATTTTTTTGTAATGTATTTTTTAATGAAGATATTTGTTTTTTAATAATTGGTTCTATTTCTTTCTCAATATCTTCAGTTTGGTCTTTTTTAACTAAATCTGAATATGCCGTTTTTTTACTTAAAACACTTTCAACATAATCTTGGATGTATTGTTTAGGATTTTCAATTAACCTAACTTTATCTTCCGGTAATTCATCATCATAACCAAATTGATTAAGTCTTTCTTCTGCTTCAGGTTCATCCATTCCTAATTCTTTTTCAAAATATTTTTCTGCAGATTTTTTAGGTTTATCTTGACCCATGGTATTTTTAAATCCAAGAGTTTTACTCATATCATTTTCATCAGTTAAACTTTTTTCTGGTTTTTCACCTTCAGCCCAGTATCTTAATGATGTGTGAGTACCATGAACACCATGCGTTCCCATTTGTCCGGCACCAGTTTTAACAACTTGGTCAGTAGTTTTCTTACTAGCTCCTTTAGCGTCTTTTGTTTCAGGTATTTTATTTCTAGCAATATTTCCATTTACATCAACAATTTCGTCAACTTCTTTTTCTTCTTCAGCAACTTCAGGCAAAGATTTAAAATCTGTTTTATCTGAAAATTCTTTTGACCATTTTTTCCATTTCTTTCTTTCTTTCTTAGGTAAATCAGTATCTCCGGCCTTTGCATAAAAATATCTTTGTTGCTTTTTTGATTTAAAAGTCTCTTCGATTATGTTTTTTATATATTTATCCATTTAATGTGGTTTTTTATATAAATATCAAACGAAAGGAAAGATATTTATAATATAATATGAATAGTCAAAATATACTTAAATTTTGGGGCACTAAATTAGATTTAAAACTCGATTCATCTGAATTTCACGATTATGAAGTACATAAAACGGATTTAGATTATGATGATGAAATTTTAGATATTAATACTCCTATAACATATTCAACCTTAGTTATAAGTACTACGGGATTAACTAATGCTAGTTGTGAAAGAAATAGTATTTCTCTTGTTGAATATGATAATAGAATAAATAATCCTAATTATACATATTCAGCGTTTACATGGACATTACCTTATGTGCAATTTGATTTATCATTACCAAATGCCGCGTTTACAAATGCATTAACAAATTATGACGTTATATTAGAAAATGACGTTTATCGTTTTATTGACGATAACAATAATGAACATTTCTTTATAATTGACAGTTATAATAATGTGGTATCAAACCCATTTTCTTTAAATTTAAGTGGGTTTACAGGTACAACAGGATATACAGGTGCAACATATGCTTGTTCTAGAGAATTATCAGGAATTACATCTGGTATAACATATTGTTGTCCACAAGAATTAATACCAAACGCGAAACCTTGGGCATATCAAATAAATCATGGCGGTGGAGATGATTTATGCGATTATATAATACAAAGAAGAACAGAAAAAGGTTGGACATTAAATTTTATTTTTAATAAAGAAAATTTACCATGGACTGAGGGGAGAGTTTTTTATTATTGGGGAACAAGAGGAGAAACACCTGTTGAAGATTATGCGGATAATAATCTTTCGTTTTCTTTTACTGATGATGGAAAAATACTATGGAGAGCTCTACGTTATTCTGGTGTATGTTTAGATGACGGAACTTTTAGTGAAACTTATTATACATCGTCAGGAGAAACGCCAGTATTATGTCTTTCAGGTACAAGTAATGATTTTGAAATTACAATAGCATTTGATAGATACAAATATTATACTGATTGTAACCTTGAAAATGATGGCGGATGGAATGATTTAATTACTGGAAGAACATTATCTTCAACATTTAAAGAATGGCTGACTGGCGGAACAGAAACTTATATTGATACTGAAGTATTAAATAAAAAATGGGCGGATGAAAAAAATAGAAGATTAGGTACATTAAAAATATATCTTAATGGAAGGCCAATATATAAAATAAAGGATTGGGAAGAAGTTATTCCATCAGATAGAGGATTACAACCTTTTATACAATCATGGGGCGAAGGAACTGACCATATTGGGTATTTGCACAATAAGGGCGCAACTTGTTTTAACATGAAAAGAATAAAATATTTTGAAGAACCATTAAATTTTGTTCATGTAAGACACCATTATTTAACAGAATCTAAACCTAATTATAATATCGTTGAGTGCGATGCTGATTGTGTTGACACAGTTACAGGAATTACAACAACAGTTCCACCTACACCAACAAATACAAGAACCCCTACTCCAACACCAACAACAGGAATTGTAATTACTCCGACACCAACACCTTCATTATTATATTATGCTTATTTATTCATCGAGCCAGTAACTGGTATTACATCGATTGCAACGTATATGGCAAACGCTGGTCATACATGGGGTGGATTTAACCTTGGAGTACCTAACACATCAGGAACAACATTTAATAATCAAATAAACACATATATAAATTATAGTGGATGGACAAATGGAGAATTACCAGGAATTAGAACATCAAGAATTCCACAATATACTGGAGGATTTGATAATTATGGTAATCCAATGACTATATATAATTTTATGACTCATGAAATACTTGCAAATACAGTAAAATGTGACGCTTGGTATACTTGGATTATTCCAAACATTGGAATTAATAATCTGAAACAAACACAAATTGGATATAATTACTCAAATGGTCCAAGAAATTTAATTACTTCTAATATGAACTCAACAATTTATAACTTAACTGTTAATTATGGCGGATTAGTATTACCAGTTGGTAATTATAGAGTTTATACAACAAAACCGAGCACAATATTTAGAACAAACAATAATGATAATATTTATTTTAAAGGAATACAGGTAAATTAAAATGAGTTTTAAGTATAAAAATCCAATATCACCGAATTTTATTTCTGGCCCCGATTCAGTTCCATTATCATCTAATGTAGGAACAAATTTTGGTATTCTAGGAATTGGAGGACATCAAGAAGTTTATTCTCTGAGTGACCTATTATTTACTATACCATCTGGAACTACTGGCGACATTTTATATTCAGGAAACACAATACCTGTACAACTTTCAATTAGTCCAATCACAGGAATAAGTGATACACTAGTTTTAAATTCTGATGGAATATCTTCAGGTAGAAGAAGATTAGGTATGATGGCATATGTTCAGGAAGAAAATATTAATTATACCTTTCAAATATCTGGATATACAGGAATTTTTAATAATGCATTAAATTCAGGAGCGGTAAATGAAACTGAATTTGGGTATACTGTTGATAATTCTACTCCAGAAGGACAATTTTTAATTGATTGTTGGACCGGGTCAACAATTGAGGGAGTTAGTGGATATACGTTAAGTAATGCAAATTGGAGAAGAATAACATCAGTTGAGTATTTAGATTTTAATACTGGTTCTACAGTTGTTAATAAAGCAGGAAGATTGTTCTTTGATTTGGACAGTAATTCATTATCCTATAATCCAATAACAAAAAATAATGATGTAACTCTTAATATTGGCCAGGAAATGTTCATTAAAATATATAATGATACTGGACAGGAGATTATTAATGGGCAAGCTTTAACAATTACAGGTGCAACTAATGGATATGCGACGGTAAAATTAGCAATCGCATCAAATGGGGGTAATTCATTATTTCAAGTTGATGGAATCGCTACTCATAATATTTTAAATGGCGAACATGGATTTATTACTGCATTTGGGTTGGTACATGATGTTAATTTAACTGGTTTTACATTAGGAGAAATTATTTATTTATCCCAAACTGTTCTTGGCGGATTTTCTAGATTTGAAGATTTAGAGGTTTCTGGAAGAACATCAGAAATTGGGCATGTTAGAGATAACACAGTAAATGGAATATTACAAGTATCTATATCAAATGAAAGACGAGTATCTCATGTTACATTATTAGAAAATAATATATTAACAGCAAATAACTCATCAACTGGCGTTTTTCATTTTAATGGAATTAGTGGAACAACAACAACAACAATTAATATTCCTTTTGTACATGGATGGTATGTTAATAATACTACTAATCCGATGGACCCATCGATTAAATATATAGAATATAATGGTGTAACTGGATTAACGCCAGCATATTTGTACACAAATATTGCTACATATTTTTTAATCACAACTGGAGGAACATTATCTCAACAATCAACATATCCAACACCTAGACAAAGAAGGGAAAACATATATTTAGGAAAAGTTAATCATGCAACACCAGGAATTATTTCTAGCGTTGTAAATACACCAGATTATGTATCATCACCCATGTCAGCTCTTCGTGATATGTTCATACCAATAAAATTAATAAATGATGGGGTTATACCAACGGCAAATGGAATGAATTTATCTCTTAATTTAAGTACTGGCACAATATGGGGATTAAGTATAAATTTTATATCTGACTCTTTAAATCCTAATTCAATATATCAACCGACAAAAATACCATCAACTTTACAATATAGAACACAAACAGGACAATCAACGCCAAATAGTATATATGTTGACCCAGCAAATTATGATGTTGGGGGTACAATAACCGCATTACCATCTGGAACAAGACACACAAATCAAAGAATATATTTATTTCCTAATGGAAATTTAAGAATACAATATGCACAAGTAGATTATGGTAATCAAGCCGCAGCATTAGAAGGAATTCAATCAGAAAGTTTTAATATATATCAAAATTTTAAAGATAATGCTATTCTAATTGGCGTATTAACTGTAAGAGCAAATGCAACAGATTTATCTAATAGTAATCAAGCAAAATTTACTCAAGTATCAAAATTTGGGGAATTAGTAGGAGGAACTGGAGGTGTATCAACAACAACATTACAAGGAGCATATGAAAATTCATTATCACCTGAAATTGTCACTGATGATACAAGAAAAGCATTAACTTTAAAAAGAGGAAGTTCTTCAGATAACGATAATGTGTTTGAAGTACAAAATGGTAGTGGAACTACAACAATGTTTATTAGTGGTTCTGGAAAAACAACCACAACAAAATTATCGATTACAGGAATTACATCAACAACAGGTGAAACAAGATACATGGTTATTGATGTAAATGGAAATGTTTTATACCAAGTCGGAGCAATAGGAATTAGTGGTTTATCAGGATTAAGCGGTCTTTCTGGCGTTAGCGGAATATCAGGACAAAGTGGAATTTCAGGTCTTTCAGGCGTTAGTGGCCTTTCTGGAATTTCTGGAATATCAGGACGAAGTGGCGTGTCAGGTCTTTCTGGCGTTAGTGGAATTAGTGGTTTGTCTGGAATATCTGGATTATCAGGTCAAAGTGGTATTTCAGGTTTAACTGCAGCATCAGGAACTAGCGGTATTAGCGGTTTATCAGGTATTTCAGGTTTATCTGGTATATCAGGATTATCAGGACAAAGTGGAATTAGTGGATTATCAGGCGTTTCTGGATTATCTGGTATATCTGGATTGTCAGGACGAAGTGGAGTTTCAGGTTTATCTGGAGTTTCAGGTTTATCTGGAGTTTCAGGATTATCTGGAGTTAGTGGTATCTCAGGTTTAACTGCAGCATCAGGAACTAGTGGTATATCGGGTTTAAGCGGAATAAGTGGATTAGGACAAAGCGGTATTTCTGGCCTTGATGGAAATGGTCAAAGCGGGGTTTCTGGATTATCAGGACGAAGCGGTGTTTCTGGGTTATCAGGATTATCTGGCGTTTCAGGATTAACAGCAATAAGTGGTATATCGGGATTAACGGCAATAAGTGGAATATCGGGATTAACGGCAGCATCTGGTACAAGTGGAATTAGTGGATTATCAGGAATAAGTGGTTTAGGCCAAAGTGGAATATCAGGGCTTGATGGAAATGGACAAAGTGGGGTTTCAGGATTATCGGGGAGAAGCGGCATTTCAGGTTTATCTGGAGTTAGTGGATTAAGTGGGGTTTCAGGATTATCAGGGCAAAGTGGTATTTCTGGGTTATCAGGAGTTTCTGGCCTATCAGGTGTTAGTGGGTTATCAGGACAAAGCGGTGTTTCTGGTTTGTCAGGCGTTTCTGGTTTATCAGGAGTTAGTGGCCTATCGGGTCAAAGTGGGGTTTCAGGATTATCAGGCGTTTCCGGATTAAGTGGAGTTTCAGGATTGTCAGGACAAAGTGGAATATCTGGATTAACTGCGGCATCAGGTACAAGTGGTATATCTGGATTAAGTGGTGTTTCAGGATTGTCAGGACGTAGTGGTGTTTCAGGATTAAGTGGCGTTAGTGGTCTGTCAGGTGTTTCAGGATTAAGCGGCGTTAGCGGAATTAGTGGTCTGTCAGGCGTTTCAGGATTAAGCGGAATATCAGGTTTAACCGCAGCATCGGGAACAAGCGGTATTTCGGGATTGTCAGGCGTTTCTGGTTTATCAGGTATTTCAGGACTTTCTGGCGTTAGTGGATTAAGTGGAGTTAGTGGAATTTCTGGTTTATCAGGCGTTTCAGGATTATCTGGCATATCTGGATTAACTGCAGCATCAGGTACAAGTGGTATATCGGGTTTAAGCGGAATAAGTGGATTAGGTCAAAGTGGAATTTCTGGCCTTGATGGAAATGGGCAAAGCGGAATTTCAGGTTTATCTGGGGTTTCCGGATTAAGTGGAGTTTCTGGATTATCAGGGCAAAGTGGTATATCGGGTTTAACGGCAGCATCAGGACAGAGTGGAATATCAGGTTTAAGCGGAGTTTCTGGATTATCAGGAGTTAGTGGTATTTCAGGACTTGGACAAAGTGGTATATCAGGATTAGTTGGTGCAGGAACATCTGGCCAAAGTGGTATATCAGGATTAAGTGGAGTTTCTGGCCTTTCAGGTATTAGTGGATTAAATGGTACAAGCGGACAAAGCGGAATTTCAGGTTTTTCAGGAGTTTCTGGTCTATCGGGTGTTTCAGGTATAAGTGGTACAGGACAAAGTGGTATCTCAGGTTTAACTTCAGCATCAGGAACAAGTGGAGTCTCGGGATTAACAGCGGCGTCGGGTACAAGTGGTATATCAGGATTTTCTGGACAAAGTGGAATTTCAGGATTATCAGGCGTTTCTGGACTATCAGGTGTTTCAGGTTTAACAGGAACATCTGGCCAAAGCGGTATCTCAGGATTAAGCGGAGTTTCAGGATTAAGCGGAGTTTCAGGATTAAGCGGAAGAAGTGGAATATCAGGTTTAACTGGCGGAATAAATAAAGGGGCAATAACTATTGAATTTTATAATGGTGGTTCTGATTTAACAACGGGATTAAAAGATACCCCAGTAATTGTACCGTATAGTGGAACTGTAACAGGATGGGAAATTGCAGCATATGATGCAACAAACGCATTACTTATAACGAGTATTGTTGTTGATGTTTATTGTGATATTTTTGCAAACTTACCTCTCATAGCTGCTGATACAATTACAGGTTCAGAAAAACCAACATTATCATCAGCATCAACGAATAGTGATAATGCTATTTCTACATGGAAAAGTATTAGTGGTAATACATATATACAAGGTAATATAGATAGTGTTAGTGCAGGGACTAAAAAAGTAGTGGTATCAATAAAAGTAGATAAAACAAGTTAATAATGGCAACAAGAACACGTTCAATAAGAGTTCCAGTTAATACTGGTAATATTGCTGATTTAACAGATGCAACATTAACAACGATAGGTAGTCCAACAATTTATGTTAATGAAAATAGTGTTGCAAACCCTGTTACTTTTCAATCAGCAATGTTAAATGTTGCATTTCAAGATACATTAACAGCTACCGGTGTTAATATTGGGGCATTTCATATATACGTGCAACTTAGTGGAGCATCAACAGGAACAACAGTTTATGTTATTCCTTTAAGTAATGGTCTTTTAACTTCTGGTGAAAATTTAGGAGGAGTATTCGGTCCATTTGATTTTACTACATATTTTAATACATGGTTTACTGGCGGAACAACAAGTAAAGGATGTATGGTTCAACTTTATATGGATTTAAGTGGTGGAACAGGAACTAATGCTAGAGGAACATATGGTTATTGGGATTTAACATATGAATATAGTGATGCAGCAAGTGGTAGAACTCAGACAGTTTGTGTACCGTATAATTCTAGTTTTACTACTTTACCTGCAGCTGCTAATACTACTCATGCAACATTACCGCAGTTAACTGGCGCTGGCGGTATTTTAAACGGATATTCTGGAGCAACACTAAGACATAGGTGGATAGAATTAAAAGGAAAT
>Ga0315289_10007250_pt1 | contig 16179 bp, 11 predicted proteins | sample YL17G11_40_MG_FD_203452 | JGI IMG/M metagenome (GOLD analysis project Ga0315289, IMG submission 203452) | Sediment microbial communities from Yellowstone Lake, YNP, Wyoming, USA - YL17G11_40 | ecosystem: Environmental > Aquatic > Freshwater > Lake > Sediment | place: USA: Wyoming | collected... | reverse complement strand
GAACTCCCTTCTCCACAAGCTTCAATTCGGGCTATTCCAGCCCTACTACGCAACGTTTTAGTTTCTTTAGGTCGGTGTCGAAACGTTAGCTAAATACACTGACTATTTTAGGAACTGGTTTTTCATGACAGCCTTTGACCTGCCAAAACCATCAACCAATTGTCAAAGAACGAATGTAAACTTGGTTATCGTTTATAGTAAATAATTGTACACAAAATATTATAAGTTGTCAATGGTAAATAAGAGAAGGCAATTCACCACCCGCATAAATGCAGGTGTCCTCTTGCCGAAAGTTTATAGAAACGGACAACAATTCTTAAATGCGAAAACTATTTTATATTTCAATTATACATACACCTGATGACCTTGGTTCGTATTCAGCAGAGGTGAAGAAGCAATATATTGCCATATACGGAATCTCAAAGTGGCATGAGCATATTAAAATTGTGGGAAAATTTTGGCAGTATCTTCGAGAAGCTCTCCTTGCCCTACCGTTGGATTACAAAAACGTGAAGCTATATCAGGATGGTCTGCCGGTATGTAGTCAAGAGCTTGAAATCGTTGAACATTTGGCGCAAAATGGAAATATAAACTATCAGATACTTCTTGAACTGGTCAAAAAAGGCGCTACGGTAATGGGTAGCGAAGAACCTAAACTGCTCATTGAGGAACGAAACCGAATTACTGAGAATAGAGTTGCTCAAACAAACATTTATGATGATTTAATGGAACGACGTGACAGTTACATCGCCCAGAGAATCAACACCTCGCTAAATGACGGGGAAGTAGGGCTACTTTTTATTGGGGCACTCCATAGAGTGGCGGAGAAATTACCGAATGATATACAGGTTGTTATTTTTCCAGAACAGATAAACTCACAGGAGGAAAAAGATTAAGATGACTGGAGAACCAAATTCTTTGAGCGTTGTTTTTAAAGTGTCCGAAGCTTCTAGCAGGGATGCAGGCAAAGGGTTAGCCCGAATGGATCCAAAAGATATAGAAAAGCTTGGGGCATCGGTGGGGGATATTGTCAAGATCCAGGGCAAGAGGATGACCGTTGCCAAAGTTATGCCAGCATATCCAGAAGATCGAGACAAACAAAGCATACAGATAGATGGACTTATTCGCCGCAATGCCGATGTCAGCATTGGTGAGAAAGTGACTATTGAACCCTCGACAGCTCGTCCAGCATCTCGCATCGTTTTAATCCCAGCGGCTGGCAAACATGCCTTCTCTCAACAGAAAGATATGGGATACGTAGGCAAGCTGTTAAACGATCTGCCAGTAATCTCAGGTGATATAGTTCGTGCCACGCTATTTGGTTCGCAGTTTCAGGAATTTATAGTTTCCGAAACTATCCCTGATGGTATAGTCCTTATCCAACAGACAACAAAAATCCGCATTGAAGCGCAAGAGGGTAAAGAAGGCAAAAGTCTCGAAAAAACCCGGGTCTCTTATGAGGACATCGGTGGTCTGGACAAAGCAATCCAGAGAGTGAGAGAGATGATCGAGTTACCTTTGAAATATCCTCAGTTGTTTGAAAAATTAGGGATAGAACCACCCAAAGGGGTACTTTTGCATGGTCCTCCTGGATGTGGAAAGACTCTCCTGGCAAGAGCTGTCGCTAACGAGACTGATGCCGCATTTTTCTCTGTTAGTGGGCCTGAGATCATTCATAAGTTCTATGGAGAATCTGAAAAACACCTCAGAGAAATATTCGACCAGGCGAAGCAGAAGGCACCGAGCATCATTTTCCTTGATGAGATTGACTCCATCGCTCCGAAAAGGGAGAATGTAGTTGGCGATGTCGAAAAGAGAGTAGTTGCTCAACTTCTCGCCCTTTTAGATGGCTTAAAGGACCGTGGTCAGGTCATAGTAGTCGGAGCTACCAATTTACCCAACCTCCTTGACTCTGCGCTGCGTCGGCCAGGGCGATTTGACAGGGAGATTGTAATTGGCATTCCTGACTCCCAAGCCCGACTGCAAATCATTGAAATCCATACACGTGGTATGCCCTTGGCGGAGGATGTCGATCTCAAAAAGATAGCAGAAATCACCCACGGGTTCACTGGCGCTGATTTGAATGCACTCTGTCGAGAAGCGGCTATGATAGCCATCAGAAAGGTGATTCCCCAGATCGACTTTGAACTAGAAATGATTCCATACGAGCTTTTAGCTGAACTAGAGGTAACAATGGACAACTTTCTTGAAGCACTCAAGGAAGTTGAGCCATCTTGTATTCGTGAGGTTTTCACCGAAATTCCAAATGTACGCTGGACTGACGTAGGTGGATTGGAAGAGATTAAAAGAGAGTTGCAAGAAGCAGTAGAATGGCCACAGAAGTACGCGGACGTATTCAAGTATGCGAATATATCTCCTATAAAAGGCATACTAATTTATGGCACTCCAGGCACAGGTAAAACACTTTTGGCAAAAGCAGTTGCCACCGAAAGCCAGGCAAATTTCATTTCTATCAAAGGGCCGGAATTAATCTCTAAATGGGTCGGTGAATCCGAAAAGGGTATAAGAGAAGTCTTTAAAAAGGCGAAGCAATCCAGCCCGTGTATACTATTCCTAGATGAATTGGACGCACTTGCCCCATCACGATCCAGTTCGTCAGATTCTCATGTTTCAGAACGTGTTATTAGTCAACTATTGACAGAAATGGATGGAATTGAAGAGATGCGTGGTGTGGTTGTATTGTCAGCTACGAACCGACTTGATATGATTGATCCAGCCCTTTTACGGCCGGGAAGATTTGATCTGCTCCTAGAAATGCCGACTCCTGATGAATCAACTCGATTCGAGATATTCAAGATTCACACTGCGGGTAAACCTATAAATGATGATGTCGATCTGTCCCAATTGGCTCAGATGACCGAAGGTTGTGTTGGTGCTGATATAGAATTCATCTGCAAAAGAGCATCAATGTTAGCAATACGGGATTTCATTCAGATCAAAGGAGAAAAAGACTTCACAAAGATAAAAATTTATCCAAGCCACTTTCTAACAGCAATGGAGCAAAACAATACCCGGCGAAGGTCAGTAGAGCCAATACGGGTACCAAGCGAATTACTGTAATGATACATGATAACGAATTTCTGAGCAAAAGATACTTCAATAATCTGTCTTAGTAGTTTCGTTGATAACACTCGCAAACTCTTATGCTATCTAGTTTTGCAGTTTATCACGATGTTGCCAAAGTCCATTAGAGTAAAGAAACTCATTTCTGTCAATTATAACTCGACTTTGATTGTTTTACTGGTTTTATTGACCATTATCAGGGCATTAAGTTTAGTATTTAGCGCTCATTAGGGGGGTAACAGAACTGACGCTGCGATAAGACGCCATAAGCTTCATTTACCGTATTGGAAAAGACTTCATTGCTTCCTCATACTCGTCTGCAACATCTGATAGAGCCAAATCTCTGTAAATCGCCAGACTCTTTTCCTCGGAATGACCTGAAAGCAATTGTAGTTTTGGACTGATAATTCCTTGCTTCGTCAAATAGGTTATGATCTGATGCCGGAAAAGATGCGGATAGACACGTTTTGCGATTCCTGCATTATTGGCATATTGTTTGACGATCTGATGAATCCGACGAGTCGAATATGGCTTCAGACGATTCGACTCAAACAGGTACGTTGCATTCTTCTCATGTTGGCTTTCAATATATTGCATTAATTCTCCTCGAAAACTAGCTGGGATAAGAACATAGCGATCTTTCTTTCCCTTTCCTTGCTCAATGCGGATCCGCAATCCCTCTAAATCAACATCCTTTATGCGAATTCCCGATAGTTCTGCGTTCCGAACACCGGTGAATATCAGTAGCTTAATCATGATTGCATGTTTGCGATCACGGGTTCTAAACACTGTCTAAACACTGTATCGTAAAAAGATATTAGCTCCTGATCTGTCAGCAGTTCAGGAAGCCGTTTCTCCCTAATGTCAGGAGTTACATCCAGAATATCTCTGATATGCTGAAATACATGCTTTAGATACTGATAGTCTGGTCTCTGATGACGAAGTTGTCCTGCCAGTTTCTTTGCCATCTCTTTTGGTGGTATTCTCTCCATTGTTAAGCTACCTCCAAGAATGAAGCCTTATCAAGGTCTAATTCAAACAATCCATAAGGATTCACGTGTCCATAGAAAAGCGGTGTCAAAGCGCGCGTGTCTTCGGGGTTTAGTTTCTCTAGCATGTTGCGTTCCTCAATTGTCCGCTCAAGAAGGAGTGTGTTGATAAGGATCAGGCAGTTCTGAAGCAGATGAAGCGATAGCATGGAAATTTCCATATCCTGCGGGTTATTTGTTTCAAATCTTCCGCGACGTCCATAGAAGATAAAATCGTTCGTCCCATTCCAATTCTCTATGACATTCAACCCGGACTGCACCTCTTGCTTGGGTTCAAGGTATGGGAGGTAGTTGCACAAAAAGATGGTCTTTTCTGCCTTACCCAACTCCACAAGCGCCTTGTAAGTCGGATGAGTAGAATTGTCTGAGTTGTAGCGTCTCAAGATTGCTTCTGCTGTGGCATATCCATATCTCATACCTACAGTGGCTTTCACCATCTCATCATATTGCTGTTCTATCAGTTCTAAATGTATCGGATGCGTCAGAACATCAGCCAGGTTTGGGAAGTTAGATGCCATCCCTATATCAGGCAGATAAAGCCTTTCATGTTTGATACGCTTGAGTCTTGGCATCAGCTTAAACTCGTTAACAAACGACAGAAAGCAAATGCTACCTCACTCTGACCGTGTGAATCAACAAAATTCTTCTCTATACGCATTTCCGTATCATGGCAGATTAAGCCTTCTATCATAGCTACTGCTTCAGAAGCGGAGTAGTTCTTCAGTTGAGAGTATATTGAAACTGCGTTAGTTTCCACATGCCAGTAGACCTTTACTCCGTAGCCTTCGTAACGTGTTCGCCACTCTGTCATCAGATTCTGATCCCATGCGCCAAAATGTTTGCCATCGGAAGCGCAGGCATTTCCTTTTCCCCATAGGACTGGATCACGGAGGTGGAGTATCTCATTTACAACTGCACCTATGGCGTTGCGTAATGCTTCTGGTGAGAAGTATGTCTTTCGCACATATAAAAGCTCATCATACGAATATCTGGAATTTGTGTTTGCCACTCGACTGATACCCATGTTGGTTCCTTCAGCGAATAAATCCAAAAGGATCAACGGGCGTAATGCTTCTCGTGAACGAACTTCCTTTGTTCCTGAATGTGTAAAGAATCGTGTAAAGCCGACCAGTTTATCTGCTTCTGCAAAAATATCGAGAAGATCCAACATCCCATAGCGTTCCCCAATAGCTTCTTTTATCAAAGCAATGCTGGGTGGATCTGGCTGTGCGCTGAGTTTCGAGACCTGGAAGATCCCGCGATCAGAATTTCCCGGTAAGTAGATTTTGACATGGGGGTTGCCCGGTAGAATTCGATTAAATTCAGATAGTGCTGTAATCATTTCCTGGCGGATATTCTCGACAAAAGATTGGGCTGACATTGGTTGATTCAATCTCTGATAATAACTAACTCTCTTATCTTCGTTCGACCAATCTGGTGGTAAATCCTCACTGGGATTACGCCAGGCATAAGAACCTTCTACCCAGATTTCTTTACATTTCAACGCGCGTTCCAATTGTTGTAGCACACAGATTTCATAATATTTACGTTGACCTTTTTCTGTCCACCGACATTTTCAATAACCATTGACATCCAGATTTCTGTGACGATGCCTTCAATAGGGACATCAACAGGGAAATATTTATATGATGTCCTTATGTGCTGTTTAATGAATGCCAATGCCTCAATGATAGGTTGAAAGCGATTACTGCTATGGAAGGTGAGATTTTCTAAAACCGGAGAGAGCGGAATCTCTGAACAGCACATTCAAACAGGTCAGCGAAGGTGGTTGATTCAATAGCACTTTCATAACGCAGCCAATTCTCCAAATCTTCTTTATCTTGAGCTTGGGGAAATCTGAAACCTGCCTGCTGGCGAATCCATGTGAAATGATTATCACGAGTTCGGGTCTCCCAGAGATATTGTTCACTTGGGTTACCAGTTAGATCAAGTTGCTTGGCAACGAACGCCTTGATCTGATCAGGAATCTCATTTATGTGTTGTGGAAAGTAACCAAGGTATTGCAGCGATTTGAGCAGGATGGCATATCCATGACGATTCGCATCCCCTCTGAATTGAGCAATGAATTCTCGTTCTGTTTCGTCAAGCATGAAATACTCTATGAGTTCCTCATGACTATAGCTTTTCTGAAATTGTGGGTAATCACCCTTCATTAGACACCTCTTTTTCAAATAAAATTTCCGAAAACAGGCAGAAGCGGAAATATTCAGTCAGTTTTACAGCTTTTAGCGTTATTATTTCCGCCCATTATATCAGAAAGTGCCAAGGTAAGATATAAAAAAGGAAATTTTTCTGAAAGATTGTATGAAAATGAAATTTCAGGTAGGTTCTATTTTCTTATGGCGTCCTATCGCAGCGTCAGTTCTGTTACCCCATAATGGGCTTGACTGATGAGCAAATAAAGGCTGTGGTTGGTTTTCTGAGAGATAAACGATGAATGATTTTATATTGATTAAGGTGCTTGAATGTGCCGAAAAAGCAGACGGACTTATAGGACGTAGCAGTGTTTGTAAACTCTTGCAAGGTCGGAATTCCAAAAAGTTTATGAGAAATGGACTTGATCATATTTCTGAATTTGGAGTATTATCACACATAAGCAAGTCTGAGATTCTCAATCATGTTGATTATCTGCTTGAGCGTGGATGTTTCCAGATAGGAACGCTGTTTTTTCCTATGATTTAGATAACGTTTACATTTGGTAATTTTGACTCAAAATTCTACTTTAATTCACGTATTTATTGAGTTTATGGCACATCATTATGGCAAAAGGTTTACATTAGAGCCCCTAATGTGAATGCTTTATGCACTATAAAGTAACATATTGGTGATCCCATAGCAATGGAGTAGAAAACAACGATCCGTTATATAATTGCAATAAAAAGGTAGTTTTCTCTATTATTTTGCTCATTTTGTGAATAATTTATCAACTCTTTATTTCAATTTATTATAGATAAATTAATTTTGCTTCTTTGGCAATTAATCATATAAACTCACTGTTTATAAGGGTTAAATTGACGGATAGCTGGAAATTTCCCCGTTACTATGGGATCACCCTATTGACAAACAAGCAATATTGTATTAGGTTTGTATCATACAAATAATCGAAAAATATCTTGTTTATACAAACAATGAAAGGATTATATATGTCATCTGGTAATCATAGCTTACAGAATCCGTTTGCATCACCCGACCCCGTTCTTGAGCCATCTCGCTTTTATGGTCATCGTGCGGATATTCAGAGGATATATACACGCATCGGCGCATCCAGACCACAGAGCATCTCCATTGTTGGTGAAAGAAAGATCGGCAAGTCCTCTCTGCTTAATATGCTTTCTAATCAGGAGACAAAAAGCCAATTTTTGCCTGAACCAAACAAGTATATCTTTGGTCATTTGCGCCTGAGGGAGAGGAATGACTGGAAACCGGATGAATTCTTACGCTCTCTCACAGATACAATGCGAAACACTCATCCTGATCTTCCAGATGGCGCTAATTATGATGAGTTCCGATCGATGATCCAGCATTTAGATGCTGAACATATCTCTATTATAACCTTTTTTGATGATTTTGATGTTATCACTCAAGACCCCGGTTTTCCTCTGACATTCTTTTCCTTTTTGCGCTCAATAGCTAACACATTCAATGTCGCTTATATTACCAGTTCGTCTGAACCCCTGCAAAGGCTTTGCGTGTCAAAAGACCTTAAAGAGTCACCGTTCTTCAACATTTTCACCAACATAACACTAAAGCCTTTGGCTGAAAACGAGGTGCGTCAGTGGATAATAGAGGGATCAAATCCATCGGGCATATCACTCAGTTCTGAGTCAGAGTGGGTATATTCGCAGGTAGGTGGATTCCCTGATATGGTTCGTATCCTGTGTGGATTGCTCTGGGAACGGAAAAAGTCTATTGGAAAGCTAAACAGCACAGACCTTCAGGAGACAGAGGTGACATTTCAGGAGTATGCGAAAGATTCTTTGGAACATATCTGGAGTCTTTTAAATGAGAAAGAACAGGCAGTCTGTGCGCAGTTGCTGACGGGAAATGATCTAGAGCGTTCACAGATGCACCTTGTCAGGGAGCTAGTCAGACGAGGTTACGTTAATGAAGCTGATGGCAACTATTCTCTTTTTGGTAAGTCATTTGAGCGATTTGTATCAGATAAAACAGGATTAGAAATCCCCACAGAACAAGCACAGAAAAAACACTGGTGGAAATTCGGAAAATAAAAGGAGATAGTAATGCAAAGATGACGACTCCCCCGCATAAATGCGGGGGCTTCTTGCAGCACGCATAGCCAGTGCTTACGTTACGCTGCAAAGGCTCCATCCAAGCCCTACGGTTCGTTTTTTGAGCGTTGAATTTTTTACGCATACAACGTTTCTGTATACAACTCATAATTCAGTTTTCAAAGAACAACTGGTACTGCATTAGTGTTAATTATAGCATTTAATTACACAAAAGTCAACATTAAAAAGGAGACGGCAATTCACCATCTGCATAAATGCAGGTGTCCCCTTGCCGAAATATTATGGCGTCTCATGTAATGCAAAGCAATCCCTATCTCAACCGTGTCATGATCCGTAATACCCATGATTTCTACGGAAGAAAGCGAGAGATCGCAAAGCTATATGCCCGTATCAGCGCATCAAGACCGCAATCTGTATCAATAACAGGTGAGCGCAGGATCGGAAAATCCTCTTTGCTCTGGTATATCGCGCAGACAGAAAGCCTTGCAGGTAATATACCCGATCCAGAAAGCATGCTCTTTGTCCTTCTTGATTTTCAGGAGAATCGGGAGATGCAGACCGATAATTTCTGTGGGATATTATTAGACTCTCTCAAAAAAAAGTTTCCAGATATTAGCTCAGATAGTTGTTATGATGCACTTTTGAAGGCGGTGCAACACCTAGACGCTAAAGGATATAAGCTGATAGTGCTTCTGGATGAGTTTGAGATTGTCACTCAAAATCCCAATTTTGATGCCCGATTCTATGCTTTCCTACGTTCGCTTGCCAACCGTTATAACGTTGCTTATGTCACTTCATCACGCATACAGTTACAGCAATTATGCCATACAAAACAGATAGCGGATTCGCCGTTCTTTAACATATTTTCCAGCCTGTACCTAGGGGCATTTTCCGAAGCAGAGGCGATGGAATTGATAACCATCCCATCGGCATCAGCAGGTATCCCGCTGGAGCCTTATGCTGACTTTCTTCTGGAAGTAGGCGGGACATATCCATTCTTCCTTCAGATTGCCTGTTCTGCCTTATTTGAATACTTACAGTTTGGTGATAAACTGGATTCGTTTGGGCGAGAGGAAGTATGTGAAACCATAATGGATGAAGCAAGACCCCATTTCACATACATCTGGGAGCGGATGAGTGATACAGAACATCAAGTATTTCAGAAGATTAGCGAAGGGAAAGAGATTGATGCACGCCAACGTGGTATACTAAGGGAACTCATAAAGCAGGGATATGTGATAGAAAACACAAAAGGACTTCGTTTATTTTCATCATTGTTCGGTCAATGTATAGAGGAGTTTTCCGAAGATACAGCAGAAAAGAAAGGCGAATATACACCAGAAGCCATTGTAGTGATAGACATCTGTGGTTCAACAAAGATCGCCGATAAATATGGAGCGCATCGTCTGGAAGCTTTATATGCGGAACTTGAGGGTATAGCTTTTGAAGTAGCAAGCCGTTACAGAGATCGCCATCGTCGAAGCACTGGAGATGGTTTGCTTATGACTTTTAACACTGTAATGGATGCAGTAAACGCAAGCCTTGAAGTACAAAGGCGTGTTTCTGAACATAATCAGGCTGCAGAGGAATCTCATTGCATACCCATCAGGTTCAGCATACACTTCGGAGAAACGCTTGTTGACAAAGAGGAGCGCAGGCATGGACCGGCGGTCAATATGGCATTCAGGGTCGAATCTTTGAGTGTTGATAAGCTTTCTGAAATATCAGGTCATCAGGTACCGAATGAGGATTACATTCTGACCACAGAGCATGTGGCAAAGGAGTTATCATCAATGTCTGGTATCCATTGTCGTGAGTTGGGAGTCTTTGAGCTTGCTGGATTCACTGGTTTGCATCGCATATACTTGATTCATCATTAGCATATTCATATTATTGACAGGTGGTGACACATGAAAATTCGTAGTATTGTGATATTGACAATTATATCTTTCTTAGTGATAGGAAATTCGGTTGTTATAGCTGATAAAGTAAAAGTAGAGCATGACAAGACGGTATGTATGGATCATCTTCGTAAGATAGGAGGGGCAATCAAAGCATATAGAGCAGACCATAATAATGAAGTGCCTGATTGGCTTTCTGACCTTTATCCTAAGTATCTGCGTGATAAAAAACTCCTTCTATGTCCTGTTGATAAAAAAGGCATTCCAATTGGTTGGGAGCAGTATAAAGACCCAAAAATGCCATGCAGTTATTTATATGAATTTAATCCTTATAAATATACATATTATGCTGGATTTGATGCCAATCCTCCTAAAGATATGACGTGGAAAGAAGGCAAAACTAGAGAAATGAAGTATTTTGGCGGAACGGTGCCGATAGTTAGATGCAGATACCATGAAAAAAAAGTGCTTAATCTTAGTTATGACGGCAGGATTTATTTTTCTGGGGATGGTTGGGGATATGAACCAGAAGCTATTAAAGCAGTAAAATCGAATCTACAAAAAACTATTGAGCGCAATCCTGATGGATGGGAGAAAGAAATACCAATTAGTAATCTATATTCTTACTTCTATGAACGTGGGAAAGAGCATGAATTCAAGGCATTTCTGGAGAAACAGAAAAATCTTTCAGTTGATTCTCTCGAATACTTAGAAGGGTTTTATTATGATGAAGGCAATTTTGAGAAGTTGATTGATACTATACAGCGAGAGTTACGTCTTCCGCCAAAGAATCCGGATTCTCACATTGATCTAAGACTTTGGCTTGCTAGATTATATGCAAGAACAGGAAAGTATAAAGAGGCACGAGAACAATGCCAAAAGGTTATCAAGCTAAAGCCTGATAATGCTGAAGTGTATGGTATTCTGGCTGAATTAGACGCTTTGCAGGATGGGAAACGTATAAAAGATCACCTTACAAAAGCGCCAGCGGGTGATCCGGAACTACATTATCTTGCAAAGCTAGAAGAATTGCTTTTAGCCCAAAAAGATAATATCAAATCTAATGTTGATAAAATGCACACCATAGCCCAAAGTAGCTTTGGTGAACCGACTGCGGTAACCAAACTTGTGGGATTGTATCAAAAACTGGGCAAGTCATTGAGTAAAACACAAGGGCAGTGGCGGACTTATGGTTCTGCCGATGGACTGATAAATAATTGGGTTGGCTCAATGGCACAGGATAAGAATGGTATCTTGTGGATAGGCACGGGAGCGGGAGTGTGTCTATTTGATGGAGAAATTTTCACTCCATTTAGCTCATTATTTGCTGAAACAGAGAAACAAAAAGGCAGTGAATTGGAAAAATTAAGCAAAGCTTCTGTAACTTCAATGCTTATAGACAAACAAGGGGATTTTTGGTTTGGTACTAATGAACACGGAGTATTCCAATACGACGGCAAAAAGCTTATGCACTATACTAAAGAAAACGGGCTTGGTGGTGGCACTATCCAGAAGATTATACAGGATAAAAAAGGGAATATTTGGTTTGCTAGCATTGACAGTTTGACACGATATGATGGAAAAGAATTTAAAAACTTTACGGAAAGTGATGGATTATCCAGTAGTTATATATATTCAGTTCTAGAGGATCACAAAGGAATGCTATGGATCATAGGGGATGGGGTTACCAAATACGACGGAGAAAAATTTATAAAGCTTACAGAAAAAGATGGATTTAAGCAAGAATATAGTAGATGGGGATGGGATATTATCGAAGATAGTAAGGGCAATATCTGGTTTTCATCAAATATGGGCATCTGTAAATATGATGGGAAAAGCTTCAAATATTTTACAGGAAAAGAAGGTATTTACTCAAATCCATTTGATATAATGGAAGATCGTCAAGGCAATATTTGGTTTTGTTATACTTATAGTGTTGGTGTTATGTGTTATGATGGTAAGAAATTCACCACATATACAGACAAAGATGGTCTGGCTGGCAATATGCTCAAGTGTATCTTTGAGGACAGGGAAGGGAATATATGGTTTGGACATGATGCTGGAAGAGGGCTTACTAAATACACTCCACAGGGGATGAAAATCTACGGTATTGAAGATGGTTTGGCTGGGAATAATGTCAGTTCTATCAGCGAAGATAAAAATGGAAACCTATGGATAGCTATGGATAGAGGCCTTTGTATGTATAATGGCAAGGCTTTCACTCAGCCCTTCCGAGATAGTAGATGGAGTTTGGGCCCCATCTGGCATATTATGTCTGACTCAAAGGGCAATCTATGGTTTACAACCAGCTATAATTTTTCAAGCAATGAGTATGTTCCCCAAAATGAACGAGGTATAATCAAATATGATGGGAAGAGCTTCAGACATTTTACAACAGCGGATGGATTGTCTATAAATCAAATTAGCTGTGCCATTGAGGATAGGAATGGCAATATCTGGATGACTACTGGTAATGGTAAATACGGTCGTGGAATCATCAAATATGACGGCAAATCCTTTATCAGCTTTACAACAGCAGACGAACTTACGAATGATGATACTACGTATTTGGATGAGGATCTTCAAGGAAATATATGGATAGGCACCTGGGGTGGAGGCGTAAGCAAATATGACGGAAAGAAATTCACCAATTTTAGGGAAGTGGATGGTTTGGTAAATAATTATGTTTATAGTGTCTTTGCAGATAGTAAGGGGCGAATCTGGATTGGAACTATGAATGGCTTGAGTACGTATGATGGGAAATCATTTACGACAATACCCCAGTTATCCAATAGATTTATTTTAAGGGTCATAGAAGATCGCAGCGGTTATCTATGGTTCGGGACAAATGATGGCGTTTTCAAGACTGATGGCAAAGTTTTTACCCAGATAACTACCGCTGATGGGATCCCTAATTCAGTTGTTAATTGTATTTGCGAAGATAAAAACGGTGATATCTGGATGGGAACTCGGCAAGGGATTGCAAGATATAAACCAAACCTGACTCAACCATCTATACAGATTGAATCCATAAAAGCAGATAAGGTTTATCCAACCACAAAGGCTGATAAAATCTATCCATATTTTGAAGCTATTTCGCTTCCAACTAAGACAGAGTACTTTAAGGTCAACTATCGAGGTGTTAGTTTCAGGACACGACCGGGAGCAATGCAATACCTTTACCAATTGGAGGAATATGATAAGGATTGGCAAGGACCTATCAAAGAACGTAGTGTTGATTATATTAATGTGAAACCGGGTAAATATATCTTCAAGGTGAAGGCAGTCGGAATAGACCTGAATTACTCCGAACCTGTAAGTGTAGAGATAAACATTCAGTATCCACCATTTTATACCAGTGCTGGATTCATAGGCGGGTCAATCTTTGCCGCATTTTTGATCCCATCTATCATTTACGCATCTATACTTACAAGACAAAAACGTAAGCAGGCTTTTGAGACTATATCTAACCCATACATAGTAGGCAACCCCATAAGATCAGGCGATATGTTCTTTGGGCGTGAAGATGACTTTAGGTTCGTTCAGGCAAAGCTCGGAACAGGCGAAACAGGGATTGCTATTGTATTCGCTGGTGAGAGAAGAAGCGGGAAAACATCAATCCTGTTCCAGATACTCAACGGAAGGTTGGGTGATCAGTTCGTGCCGATTCTGTTGGATATGCAGGCTATGACAGTGGACAACGAAGTAGAATTCTTTGAGAAGATAGCATCTGAGATTAACTCAGCACTAGACGAAAGAATAAACATTCCCACAAACGCCTTCCGTGATGGGAATCCAACCCGCCCATTTGAAAAGTTTATCGCTGATGTGATGGCTACTCTCGGTTCAAAATCGCTGTTGTTCCTGTTTGATGAATATGAGCTTATAGAAACGAAGATAGACGATGGTATATTGCGTTCCGATATTATCACCTTCTTCGCAAGCCTGTTGGAAAAGCACACGAAACTATCGTTTATATTCACAGGCTCAAGGCATCTTGAACAGAGAAATCCCAGATACTGGAATATCCTGATAGGCAAGTCAATCTATCGCAAGATCAGCTTCTTATCAGAGCTTGACACAATGAGACTGATAAAGGAACCAGTTAAAGGCAGTGTTGTATATCCCAAGGGCATACCAGAGCGAATATACAGGCTTACTTCCGGTCAGCCATTCTATACTCAGGTTGTGTGCCAGAGTTTAGTGGACAGGCTTAACGCTGAACAGAGAAACCGGGTTATGCAGGATGATATAGATGCAGTATCACAGGAGTTGGCAGAGAATCCGCTACCACAGATGATCTATTTCTGGGATGGATTAGAGCGTAATCAGCGTATTGCATTATCATTGCTTGGGGAAGTACTTGGCGATTCTATACGTTATGTCTCCGCAAAAGCGATGCTAGGCTTTGCTACGGAACACGATCTGGATTTTGGGATCGAACTAACAGAGATGGAACGAATGCTGGATGATCTATTCACGCATGACGTCCTTGAGCGAGAACGTGTGGGAGATGGCAATTATGAATATCGCTTTCGTGTGGATTTATTCCGTATCTGGATACGGCAGTCACAGTCAATTTGGCAATCCGGCTAATTTTCAGAAAAATTGACTTATCACATTAGTTCGATATATTGTGAATTCTTACTTTTTCAAGGCAGGTATCAGGACTATTCACCACCTGATCGAGAGTTGATAGAAAATATCTTCACGTTCACATTAGTGGCAGCAATGTGAACGTGAAAATACTTAATGCCACTTTTTGTGATATTAAATCTCCGGTTTGTCCTTTTTGGCGGTGTTAATTTAACACCACATCCGATTCTTTTTTATCAGGTGTGATAGCGGGGGTATGGTGGTGAAACTACCAGAAGGGCGATCGGGTGCGTCCTAGAGGCGTACAGAGGGGATTTTAAGGGCTTAGGTGGTGAAACTACCAGAAGGGCGATCGGGTGCGTCCTAGAGGCGTACAGAGGGGATTTTAAGGGCTTAGGTGGTATGGATCGCATATCGGTTATCTATTCAGCAATTCAGGGAACCACCAGCAATCTGCAACTACTTTCTAAGGATGATATTGGCAAATTGTCACAAGAAGAACTTGACTTCATAGAAAGTATGGTTATTTTCGTTGATGATATTTCGTGATCCTATGCCATTATGGGTATTAATAAGCATATTTTCGTGATATTTCATACCAGAAAAATGACGTTTTGGGTTATATTTCGGCATAGAAAAAGATAGAGGAAACATAATTATTTGCAGAGTAAACACAAACTCAATGATAGCAATGGTTGACGTGATTTGTTGCTTGGCATATCAGGTCTGCATACCAGCTATTATGGGGCATTATCCGGGCATTAAGTTTAGTATTTAGCGAAATGTTATGAAGGTGGTAATTTACCACCTGATACTTATGGGATAAAAGCGACTTTTTGTTCGGATGTTACAGAAACGCCATCTTTGAGTAACAATCCCGGCATACGATTGATACTGATACGGAAACCAGTATCATTATGCGTTCTATCATCATCTACATATTCGACATAGTTGTTATCTCCATCATAGACGTCTATACATTCTCCGTTGGCTGTTGATCCACCTTTATGGAGACGACCTATGACTTGACCACTTGAACCGTAAACATATTCTAGTCAACTACCAACGAATAAATTCGTTGGCTTGTAGTTACGCTCCACCTCAGTTCACTTAATGTACTATTAAGCGCTTCGCTTCTTCGCACACCACATCCAGGGGTTATTGACTGAACCCCATCCTTATGCGACAAACTCTCCATAAGGACATGATGTTCTGTTGGTCGTTAAATGTTTTACGTTATCAACGATTACTGATAACAACCATATACATTCAGTTTTC
>Ga0315289_10007248_pt1 | contig 16183 bp, 12 predicted proteins | sample YL17G11_40_MG_FD_203452 | JGI IMG/M metagenome (GOLD analysis project Ga0315289, IMG submission 203452) | Sediment microbial communities from Yellowstone Lake, YNP, Wyoming, USA - YL17G11_40 | ecosystem: Environmental > Aquatic > Freshwater > Lake > Sediment | place: USA: Wyoming | collected... | reverse complement strand
AGGTGATACCGTGGGCGCGGGACCGCAACGCACGGCAACGTGGGGTCGACTGGCAATTCCGGACGAAAGACGCCCGCATCAAACTCAAACGCCTCTACCCCGAGGTTCAATTGTCATGAAGCACTAGGCGTGGGTCTGGCGGCGAGAAAGCAAACTTGGCCAAATCAACACCGACACAGGTCGCAGGGGCGCCGGACAGTAACCGCAGACGGTCTTCGAGGATTCGGGTTGCTTCATTTACCACGGTGTCAAGCCGGTCGTGCTGACCATCTTCGCGAAACTGAGCCAACAGATCGAGACATCTCTTCCGCAGTTCGCGATCCCGTATCTCGATCGATCCTAAAACCACCGGACGTGGTGGAGCGCTGCCAAGTGACACCGCATCCTGTGAGACTGACGGCGTCGGTTCGGCCGCAATTTCTGGCAGTTGACCTACAGTGATGGGGTATGGCGTTGCGGCCCGAAAGACTCCGATCTGGGTCTTCTCGTCGAAATGAGCTAACTGCTGATCAACGGCTTCGAGCATTGCTTTCGATATGAATGGCCGTGAAGCAATGACGTGACGCCGGCGACGGAGGTGCTCGAGGTACAGGATCGAAACGGATTTGACAAAGCGGACCCATTCATGAGAAACACTAACATTGTAGTCAAGTGGATCGGCACCGGCTTTCGCTATTTCTTTGTCGAACCATTGGTGGACTCGACGAACTCGCTGGAGCTCTTTCGCAATCGGGTACGAGTCAAGGGCTTCACTGCCAAGGATTACTCGAAGATCTTCGTCCTCTTCCATGGCCTTGACGTCGGCCTCCAAGAGGGTCTCGTAGAATCGAACGGCTGCAAGATAGAACTGAAACGTGTCTCGATCGAACGAAATCCAGTCGTAAATGTGGTAATCGGGCTGCTCAACCGCTGGTGTGCTCATTGGATCGTGCCTTTATTGTAGTGGCCGCCTCAGATCGGCGAGACGTTTCGTTATAGTGCAATAATTGAACTCATCGATGCACTTGGCAAGTGTCTTGCGCGGGCTGGGACTCACAAGTCCATTGAATCGATTCTGGCAATAAACCAGAAAGTCGTAGTATCCGATGCCACTCCGGGCAAAAGGATAATTGGGCGGCGTCCAGAAACCGGATCGATCCACGTGAAGGCGGTAATAGTCTTTCTTGGGAGTGTGCCAGCCGCTGATAGCGCGGTCCCACATTATGAAGACACGTGGGTGAAGCAGGTGAAGGACCTTGGCCGCTCCAGTGCACTCAATGCCTCTGATAGCCGCAAGCCTGTCAAACGAGTCGGAGATCGCCTCACGATGCTGGTCGAAATGGACACTGGCAAAGTCGGCCTGCAGTAGTGGCTGAAGCCGGCCTGAGAGATCTTGGAGTAGCGCTCCGTAGGCTGACAGATCGAAACTCGGGATGACGTATTGGAATCGTGCGAAGTTCCATGTCGAGAGAAGAAGGAGGTGCCCTTCCACGACGAAACCGGAATCGATAAGACTGAGTACGCGGTAATAGATCTCCCCGCGCATGCTCTCTGCGCCATCGAACGAGCTTATTGTGCGCTCAAATTCCCGTTGTCTCATGGTGCCCTGCGAGGCCTAACTAAGCTGACAGCAGCCGAACACATGCAAGTGTTTCTCCGCCCTGAATATCGCGCTGACAATGCCCCATCATATCTCGTCCCCGCTCGGCCCATTCTCGGGATGGATCGTCCATGATGCTATCATAGTGGCAAGCACCGGGTGAGGCAACGGAAAAGGAGGACGGTCGAGGTGCCGGATTTGTGGGCGGCGGCTTGCAATGGGGGGTGGTTTGGGCTATAACGACGGTGGTTTTCGGAGTCTTGGTGGTCCGGATGGAAAACGGTTTACGAGGATGACATGAAATACAGCCAGTTGCTGATTCCGACGGTGAAAGAGGTGCCGGCGGAGGCGGAAATCACCAGTCATAAGCTGATGATCCGCGCGGGTTTGATCCGCAAGGTCGCCAGTGGGACCTATACCTATCTGCCGCTCGGGTGGCGCACGCTCAAGAAGATCATCAGTATCGTCCGCGAGGAGATGGACCGCGCCGGGGCACAGGAGATCATCGTGCCCTGCCTGCAGCCGCTGGAGTTGTGGCAGCAGACCGGGCGGAGCGAGGATTACGGCGAGACCATGTTCCGGCTCAAGGACCGGCACGGTCGCGGGAACGTCCTCGGGCCGACTGCCGAGGAGGTGTTCACGTTCCACGCCGCCGCGGAGCTCAACTCGTACAAGCAGTTGCCCGTCAACCTCTACCAGATCACACCCAAGTTCCGGGACGAGTTCCGGCCGCGGTTCGGCGTCCTGCGCTCGCGCGAGTTCATCATGAAGGACGCCTACAGCTTCGATGCGACCCCCGAGAGCCTGCATAAATCCTATATGGCGATGTATGACGCTTACTGCCGCGTCTTCCAGCGTTGTGGCGTGACGTACGTCATCGTCGAGGCCGAGTCCGGCGAAATGGGCGGCACCGGCTCGCATCAGTTCACAATCCCCTGCGAGTCGGGCGAGGACACCATCGTCTACACCGCCGATGGCTCCTACGCCGCGAACCTGGAGAAGGCCGAGGTCGATCCCCTGCCGAAGGAGCCGGCCCCCGGCGGGATTCCGCCTGCCGAGAACGTGTTCACGCCCAACGTCGGCACGATTGAAGCCGTCTGCGGCTTCCTCAAGACCCGGCCCCAGGACATGATCAAGACGCTCATCTTCGATGCCCGCGGCGAGCCGGTGGCGGCCCTCGTGCGGGGCGACCATGAGCTCAACCCGGAAAAGCTCACGCAGGCCGTGGGCGGGGTCCACACCGAATTGGCGACGCCCGAGGTGATCGAGCGCGTGACCGGCGCCAAGGTGGGGTTCGCGGGACCGATGGGGCTGGCAGGCCGCGTGTCCAAGATGGTGATCGACTATGCGGTCGCCGGAATGGCCGTGGGGGTCACCGGGGCCAACAAGACCGATCATCACACGCAAAACGTCGTCCCCGGCCGGGATTTCCCGCTCGAAGGAGACAACGTCATCGTGGCCGATATCCGCCTAGCCCAGCCGGGCGATACGCATAAGAGCGTCCCGGTACTTTTCAAAAAGGGCATCGAGGTCGGGCAGGTCTTCAAGCTCGGCACCAAGTACAGCAAAAAGCTCGGTGCGATGTTCAAGGACGAAGCCGGGGCCGAGAACCCTTGTCTCATGGGCTGCTACGGCATCGGCATCAATCGGATCATGGCCTCCGCTATCGAGCTGTACAACGACGAGAACGGCATCATCTGGCCGATCTCGATTGCGCCGTTCGAGGTGATCGTGACGCCGGTGAACCAGGACGATCCCGATGTCGTCCGGGTCTCAGAGGAGATCTATGGCAAGCTTCAGGAGGGCGGCGTCGAAGTCCTGCTGGACGACCGCGACCTGCGGGGCGGGATCAAATTCAAAGACGCCGACCTGATCGGGATTCCGATTCGGGTCACGGTCGGCAAGAAGTCCGTGGTCGAGGGCAACGTCGAGGTCAAGCTGCGGGCCGAGCCTCAGAGCGAGAAGACTCCGATTGCCGAGGCGCCAAGGAAAGTCGTCGAACTCATTAACCGACTGAAGGAGCGATTGAAAGTGTAACTGGAACGCTGGAATGATGGAATATTGGGTAGCCTGGGGCGACCCGGATCCTCATCATTCCATTCTTCCACTATTCCATCATTCCAATATTCCAAAGGGGCACGAAGGAGAAGACCGATGAGTAGCGATCGATTGACGCGAAGAAGCTTGATCCGCAACACGTCCCTGCTGGCCGCCGGAGCGATGGCGACGCGGTTGACCGGCACCGCCGCCGGGGCTATCGATCTCGACAAGGTCGAGACCGTCTGCACGAAGGGGCGAATCAATCAGTCCGTGAGCCAGTGGTGCTTTGGCAAGTGGTCGCTGGATGAGTTGTGCCAGGTCTCGAAGAAACTGGGGCTCAAGGCCATCGACCTGCTGGGGCCGAAGGACTTCGCCACCGTCAAGAAGTACGGCCTGGTCGTCTCGATGGTCAACGGCCCTGCGCTGACGGATGGCTTCGCCGACAAGAAGTTCCACGAGACCTGCATAGCCAAGCTGCGAGAGAGCATCGATGCCACGTCCGAAGCCGGCTTTCCGAACGTGATCGCCTTTTCGGGCAATCGCCGGGGCATTCCGGACGACGTGGGGATCGAGAACGCGGTCGAGGGCCTCAAGAAAATCGCCGGCTACGCGGAGCAAAAGAAGGTCACCATCTGCCTGGAGTACCTCAACAGCAAGGTCAACCACAAGGACTATATGCTGGACCACATCGCCTGGGGCGTCGAGGTCTGCAAGCGGGTCGGGTCGGACCGCGTGAAGATCCTGTACGATATCTATCACGCCCAGATCATGGAAGGCGACATTATCCGGACGATCAAGCAGTACAAGGATTACATGGGCCACTACCATACGGGAGGCAATCCCGGCCGCAATGAGATCGACGACACGCAGGAGCTGAACTACCCGGCCATCATGCGGGCCATCGCCGAGACGGGCTTCAAAGGGTACGTGGCGCACGAGTTCATCCCGAGGCGCGATCCGCTCGAATCGCTGACCTACGCTGCCCGCATCTGCGACGTCTGAGACTGTCTCAAGGAGGACGGAACAATCCGATGTGGCTGAGTCGGATGGATAGAGGATTCGGCAAAAGCCTTCTGTGCAGCCTCTGCCTATTGGCCTTCGCGGCGGAGAGCTCGCAGGCGAGGTTTCTCGACGAGAAGCAGGCCAGGAGGAGGCCGCGCGCCCGCATTGCCTGCTTGCCGAGTGCTACGGCCGGCACGCGCTATCCGGACCCTTTCGCCCTGGGCAACCACTCGTATGAGACCCCCGGCATGTGGGAGCGCAACGGCATTGTCTACACCTGCCGGGGCGGGCACATCGACATCACGCACGTGAGGAAGTTCACCGACTGGACCGCCTACTTAGCGTACCGGATCCGCGCGGTGATCCTGGCCCACCGCACAACTCTCTCGTTCAGGATGCTGGAGCCATCGGTGTACTGCGTGCGGATCCAGTACCCCGAGAACTGGGAGCAGCTTCCGGCGAATGTCAGAGACGAGATGGCCACCGAGGTCTCCATCGGACTGGGGTCCTACCTCGCGTATACGGTCTCCGTCTGGCATGAGATGCTCACGTGGTTCGGGTACAAGGCCGCCGGTTTCTACCCGGAGTACGTGTCCGCCTTTTCCTGGGAGGATTGCTACTCAAATGCCGTGGGCTGCCGGATCGCCGCAGCGGCCCTGCGCGATCCTGACCGAGAGTACAACCAAGCCGTGACCCGGTTGCTGAACCACGAGCTGGCGAGGTTGGGTGTGCAGCCGGAACCCGCCGCCTGGGCGGCGGGAAAGGCGGTGTACAGAAAATGGTTCACCGGCAACTACTTTTGGTATCACATGGTGAGAAGAAATTTCGATATCGGTCTGGACGATGGCTTCATCACGCCGTGGCTGGCACCCGGCGTGTCGGCCTGCGACGGGTCCCAGGCCGTGGATTACCCGGTCCCCACGGCCGCGTTTCTCAAGCCGCTCGGATTCGCGGTCCGCTTCGAGATCGAGCCCAGAGAGTGGGAAAGAAGAAAGATTCTCGGAATCATTTACGGTAACGGCGGGACGGGACGCATCGAGCCGACCCGGCATTTCGGTCCGATCCTCGACTATATCCGGGCCCAGGCGGTCAAACGTTACGGGCCCGACGTGGACAACCCGGGCGTGAAGACGGCGAAGCCACCAGCACCAAATACTCCGGATTTGTCCGCGTTGGCCGCCCGCTGGCTTCGGGATGAAATCTCATGAAGCCCACCGGCACTGCACATCCGCTTGCATCCGGCACGCAGGGCCGCATATACTGTCGCGTTGCATGTGGGAACCCAAGGAGCCCAAGCCCGTTAAGCTGATCGTCGGAATTCTGGCCGCGGATGAGCGGTGCCTGGCCGCCGCCAGAGAGAGTCTGAGTTCCGCACTCGGCACGATTGACCTTACCAGCGACATCTGGACCTTCGACCAAACAGACTACTACGCCCGGGAGATCGGTCCGCGCATTCTGCGGCAGTTCGTCAGCGTCGAGCGGCTCATCGACCCCGGACAACTTGCCTCCATCAAGCACCGGACCAACGCGCTCGAGCAGCAGTTGGCGGCGACCTTCGCCCTGCCCTATCCCCGGCCGGTGAACCTGGACCCGGGAATCGTCGAACCCTCCAAGCTGGTCCTGGCGACAACAAAGAACTATGCTCATCGTATATACATCGGCGACCGAATGTACGCCGAAGTGACGCTCGTCTTTGACAAGGGCCGGTGGCATCCCCTGCCGTATACCTATCCGGATTACCATCGGCAGGAGTATTTCGACTTCCTCAGTACCGTAAGGACTCGGCTCGTGCAACAATTGAGAACGTAGCACGGGCATCTTGCCCGTGATTCTGAATCCATGGGCGCTCGTGCCCATTCTACGGCGTCGTGCGAGGACGCACGACCTACGAGGAAAACCATGCTCGTTTCGTTGGCAGTAGTCCTGTTGGTCGGCTCCTTCGCATCCTCGGCCGTGCTGACCGCCTTGGCCAAGAGAGTCGCTCCTCGCCTGGGGCTGGTGGCCCATCCGAGGGCGGACCGGTATCATCGCTCCATCATCCCGCTCGGGGGCGGCATCGCCATCTTTCTGACGTTGGCCCTCTTTCTCATCGCCGGTGCGGCGGCCATGCAGCTCCTGATCGCGCCCGGCCACTTCCGTGGGCTGGCCGAACGCGCCGGCCTCAATCCGGCGGATTTCCAGCGTCACGCCGGCGAGTTGCTGGCCATCCTGCTGTGTGCCACTATCCTCTTTCTCGTGGGTCTGCGGGACGACAAGCACGCCTTGGGGCCGTTTGTCAAACTCGTCTTTCAGTTCCTCGTGGCACTCCTGGCCGCCACGTTCGCCGACGTCCGGGTCGAGTTCTTCATTCAGAGCAGGATCGTCACCACGATCCTGTCGGCCTTCTGGATCGTCCTGATTGTCAATGTGTTCAACTTTCTCGACAACATGGATGGCGCCTCGGCGGGTATGGCGGCCATTGCCAGTTCCGTTCTGCTGACCGCCGCCGCTTTCAACGGCCAGGTCTTTGTCAGCGGCCTGGCGATCGCCTTCATCGGCGCCCTCCTGGGTTTTCTCGTCTTCAACTTTCCGCCCGCCAGCATCTTTATGGGCGATGCCGGGTCTCTGGTGGTCGGTTTCTTTGTCGCCCTGCTGACGCTTCGCACCGATTACTATCATCAGGCCCAAACCGGCTCCTGGTACCCGGTCCTGCTGCCGCTGATCGCGATGGCCGTGCCGCTCTATGACTTCACCAGCGTCACCCTGCTGCGCATCAGCCAGGGCAAGAGCCCCTTCGTCGGCGACACCCAGCACTTCTCTCATCGGCTCAGACGGCGTGGACTGACGGACACCCAGACCGCCCTGACCCTCTATCTCGCCACCCTGTGCACCGGTCTCGGGGCGACCTTTCTCTACCAGGTGAACCTCATCGGCGCGATCCTGATCGTCGGCCAGACGCTTCTCATCATCGGTATCATCGGGGTCTTCGAGAGCACGGGCAAAGCGGAGGACAGATGACGGAGGACAGACGACAGACGACAGACGACAGAAGACGGAAGACGGAAGGCAGAGGGCCGCGCTGTCCGCCGTCCTCCGCCGTCCGTCCTCTGTCCTCCGTCCTCCTTCTTGGACTATGCCTGTCCATTCTGGCGCTGCGCGTGACCTACACGGAGTCTCCGACCGCCCAGATGCTGACGATGCCGGGCAGCCTCGGCGATACGGTGTACAGCCTGACCCTATCCGGCCTTCTGATCTTCGCTTTTGTCCTGTGGTTGCTTGGGAGCATCTTCACCGGGCGGCTCGTCTACCGCGTCACGGGAATCGAGATCGGCTTGGCGGCGTTCGGATTGGCCTCCGTAGTCTCCGCTTGGGGGGCGTCGGACAAGCGCGAGGCGATCACCCAGATCGTGACCCTGCTTGGTCCCCTCTTCGCCGCCCTGCTGCTGGTTCAAATCCTGGACCATCCAGCCAAGGTGCGAGTGGTGCTGGTGGTTCTGGTGGGGCTGGGCATTGTCTCCGCGTACCAGTCCGCCGAGCAGTTCTTCATCAGCAACGCCGCCACCATTGAGCAGTACGAGAAGGACCCCCGGATGCTGCTCGAACCGCTGGGAATCGAGATCGGCACGTTCCAGCATTTCCTGTTCGAGCACCGGCTATACTCGCGCGGCATCCGAGGCTTTTTCACGACGAGCAATTCGGCCGCCTCCTTCGCCATCCTGGCCTGCGCCGCCGCGGCCCTCTTGCTCATCCAGAGGCTCCGGGACAGCAAAGCACGTGAGGTCGCACCTCGCTATGGGCTATTCGCCGCTCTGGCAATGATCCTGGCCCTCGCGGGGCTGTTTCTGACGCAAAGCAAAGGCGGCATCCTGGCATTCTTCACGGGTCTGGCCCTCTGCGGATTGCTGGCAGGCCTTGACCGGTGGCTGCCCGCCCTGAAACAACGCCTCCCGCTGGTGCTCGTTCCTCTGGCCGTGCTGCTGGTGGCCGGGGCCGGGTATGCGATGATCCGCTATGGTATGACACACGGTCGCCTTCCCGGCGGCAATTCCATGTTGGTCCGCTGGCAATATTGGGTGGCCTCGGCGAAGATGGTTGCCGACCGTCCCCTGACGGGCATCGGACCAGGCAACTTCTCAGACTACTATACTCATTACAAGCCCGCGGCCGCCCTCGAATCCGTGGCCGATCCGCACAATTTCCTTCTGAGTCTGCTGACGCAATACGGCCCGCTCGGTTTGATCGGGTTCTTGGCGATGGTCTCTCTGCCGTTGCGGCGACTAATCAGACTCCCTCCGCCGGAGTCGGCCATACCCGATACCAATCCCCGGCTCTCCTCCAGAACGCTCACGCTCACCGTACTGTTCAGCGTATGTACGTGCCTTCTGTTCATTCGGCTGCTCCTGCTCCCTACCATGGCGGACAGCCCGGATCTCCTGCTTTACGTGATTATCACCGCGCATGTCGCCCCGGTGGCTGCCTTTCTCATAGGATTCCTGCTCGTTGCCTCCCCTCTCGATCGCGGATCCGGGCAAAGAGCCGATTTCGACAGCCCGACCACCTCGGCTATCCTCGGGTGCGCCATCCTGGCGGTTCTTCTGCACAACCTCATCGACTTCGCTCTTTTCGAGCCGGGCGTGTGGATGGCGTTCTGGATCGTGGTCGCGTGCCTGGTCGCGGTGCGGATTCAGCCGCGGGACGAGCTTCGATTTGCCGCGCCTGGTGGGCGGATCGGGAAGCCCCTGATATTGGGAGCGGCCGCCGTGCTCCTCGGCTGCTATTGCTTCTTCGTGTGGAGGCCCGCCTGCATCACGGCTGCGGCCCTCTATCAAGCTCAGCATGCCGCTTCCGCCGGCGGCTACGATGTGGCGCATCATCGCCTCGAAGCGGCCGCAGGGGCCGATCCATTGTCCCCTGTTGCCGCTAACTTCAATGGGCGGCTTTACTTACAGCAATACGAACAGACCCGGGAAAAGCGGCCCGCTTTGCTGGAAGAAGCAGCGCGATGTTTCAGCAAGGCCATCGAGAGGAATCCCGCCAACTACAAGAACTACGAGAATCTAGCCATGATTTACGCCCGCCTGGGGCAGGCGCAGAAGGCGTATGACTGGTATCTGAGGGCCGCCGGGCTCTATCCGGGGCGGGAACGGCTCTGGTTTGAACTGGCCCAAACTGCCGAGCAGCTCGGCCGCGCGGGTCTCGCTCTATGCCATTACACAAAGGCCGTCGAGATCGAGAAGAGTTACCAGGAGCAGTTCCGGCAGATGTACCCCGATCGGGAAAAAATCGTCAGCCGGCTTGGCGACAAAGAGTATCAGCACGCCCGAAAACGCATCGAAGAGCTGTCGCAGCAATGATCCCGCGCCGGGCCTCAGTCGCCGACTTTGGCCATGACCTCCTCGGGAATGTCGAAATTGGCGTAGGCGTTCTGCACGTCGTCGTGCTCGTCAAAGGCTTCCATCAGGTTGATGACCTTGCGTGCAGCCTCCGGCGTCGCGATCGGCACCATTGTCGTCGGCACCATCGAAATTTCCGCCGATTGGATAGGGATTCCCTTTTCCTCTATGGCCTTTTTGAGCGGCTCGTACGCATTCGGTTCGCAGGTGATTTCGTAAACCTCGCCAGCGTTCGTCATGTCCTCGGCCCCGGCTCCAAGCACAAGCTCCATCAGATCGTCTTCGCCAATGCTGGATGTTGCGATCGTGATGACGCCCTTCTTATGGAACATCCAACTCACACAGCCGGGCGTCCCCAGCGAGCCACCGTGCTTTTCGAAGATCCGCTTGATCTCCGGGCCGGTGCGGTTGCGGTTGTCCGTCAGCACTTCCACGACAATGGCCACGCCATTGGTCCCATAGCCTTCATACTGCATCGACTCGAAGGCTGCCCCCTCGATCTCGCCCGTGCCGCGTTTGATCGCCTTGTCGATCGTGTCCTTGGGCATGTTGGCCGCCCGGCCCTTATCGATGGCGTAGCGCAACACCAGATTCGATGACGGATCGCCCCCGCCGTTCTTGGCCGCCACGATGATCATTCGCGCGATCTTGCTCCAAAGCCTGCCCCTCTTGGCGTCGGCGGCTCCCTTCTTGTGCTTTATCGTCGCCCAATGTGAATGCCCAGACATGCCGTCTCCTTAGCTATCTATTGACCAGCCGATCCACAAAGACACTTTTCAACGTGATTTATTATAATCCGCTTTTCGCCTGTACATAGCGAATTTTCAGCAAATTTCCACCCCTGTTCACCGCCTTCCGGGGTCGAATGGGCACGCCCAGGCACTGCTTGGACCCAGCGTTCGTCCCTCGGAGACGTGTCCGATAATGCCGGACCGGCCGGCCGTTTCGACCGGACCCCTTCTGTGTATGCCCTAATTATAGTGATTTTGCCGCTTTTTTTCTTGACGGTGGTTTAGCAGGCTTCTAACATAGACGAGTACATAGGCAGTCGTGGACGAACACGGCTGAAAACCGTTCCGAATCTTGCGGGAGAATGTAATGTACCTGCGAGATGGTACACGGAGATGGGCATTTTTGAGCTTGTCTCAAACGGTAGTCGAGTTGCAGAGACACTTTGAGGTTGCCGCGTCCGAATTCCAGTCACGAATGAGTCACTGTGGCTTTGGCGGCCGCAAAAGTGGGTTTTGCGTGGAACCAGATTGAGTTTCGATGAATCTTTGTTTCCCAACGCCGGAGGGGTGTTGTTGAGGATAAGACCAGCAAAACTTCGGTTTATGGCGGATCGGCACCCCGGAAAAAGACGGGGCTGGCGCGGCTCTCGGGCCTTGCCACGCTGATTTTGCCTTGTTTGGGAAAATGCTCGCGTTTCACGCGCACTTCTTTGGGCTTCCCTACCGGCCCGGCTCCAGGTTCGTCCCACGTGTAGTTATTTCTCAATTCTGACGTGTGGAAAGGTAGGAACATGGACGCCGTACTGATGCAGATCACTCTCCAGGCCTGGGTAACCGGCCTCATCTGCTTCACTCTCGGTGTCTGCCTCGTGCTCATCGTCCACCAGATGGTCGCCCGAACCCGGGCCAAGACCCGCGATGAGGACCTGCGCAGGCAGATCGATGGAGCCAAGAGAGAAGCAGAAAATATCATCAAAACCGCCCAGATCGAGGCCGCCGCGGAGGCTATCAAGAAGAAGGAGGCGTTCACCGCCGAGGCCAACCAGACCCGCGCCGAGCTGCGCGAGAACGAAACGAGGCTGTCCAAGCGCGAGGATGTGCTGGAGCGCCAGACGGAGTTGCTCCAGCAACAGGACAAGACCCTCAAGCAGCAGGAACAGGAACTGGATCGACGGCTCCGCAACGCGGAACTCAAAGACAAGCAACTCACCGTCCTGATCGCCCAGCAGAAGAACCAACTGCTCAAAATTACCGGGATGGACATGGAGGAAGCCCGGCAATTGCTTCTCAAACGCCTGGAGGATGAATGCGAGCACGACATGTCCGCCCTCATCCAGCGCAAGGTGGACGAAGCCAAAGAGATCGCCGACGATAAGTGCCGGGAGGTTATCAGTGCGGCCATCCAGCGGTACGCGGCCGAGCAGACTTGCGAGGTGACGGTCTCCACGGTGGATATCCCGAACGACGACATGAAGGGCCGGATTATCGGCCGCGAGGGGCGGAACATCCGAGCCTTCGAGAAAGCGACCGGCGTGGATGTGATCGTGGACGATACGCCCGGCATGGTCGTGGTCAGCGGTTTCAACCCCGTCCGGCGGGAAGTGGCGCGGCTGTCCATGGAGCGGCTGATCCAGGATGGGCGCATCCATCCTTCGCGGATCGAGGAGCTGGTGTCCCAAACGAGAAATGAGGTCAACCACAAGATTCTCCAAGTTGGGAAGGACGCCGCGGTGGAAACGAACGTCCGGGGCCTGCCCAATAAGCTGCTCAGCCTGCTCGGCGCTCTGAGCTTCCGAACCAGCTACGGCCAGAACGTCCTGCGGCATAGCATCGAAGTGGCCTTCCTGGGCCAAGCCATGGCGGATGAGCTGGGCCTCGACGGCTCGGTCGCCCGGCGGGCCGGCCTGCTGCACGACATCGGCAAGGCCATCGACCACGATGTCGAGGGGAGCCACCCGGCCATCGGCGCAAACTTCCTCAAACGATTCAACGAATCCTCCGTCGTGCTCAACGCGGTGGCCGGCCATCACGGCGATGTCGCGCCCGACAATCCGTACACGCCCCTGATTGCCGCGGCGGACGCGATCAGCGCCTCGCGGCCCGGGGCCCGTCGGGAGACTCTCGAACGCTACATCAAGCGGCTGGAGAAGCTGGAGGAGATCGCCACCAGCTTCAAGGGTGTCGAGAGCGCCTACGCGATTCAGGCCGGACGTGAAATCCGTGTAATCGTCGATGCCAACCAGATCGACGATGAGTCCGCCATGAAGATCGCCCGCGATATCGCCAACAAGGTGGAGCAGGAAATGACGTATCCGGGCGAGATTCAGGTGACCCTGCTGCGGGAAGTCCGGTGCATCGAATACGCCAAATAGGCACAGGAGCGGTCGCACATAGGTCCTATTGGTCCCATAAGTCCTATAGGACCTATTTCTGATTACAGGGCTGAAACCATGAGACTGAACCTGTTGTGCATTGGCGACATCGTCGGCCGGCCGGGCCGGCGGATCCTGTCCGAGAAGCTCCGGAGCGTCGTTGAGGAGCACTCGATCGACTGCGTGATCGCCAACGCGGAGAATGCGGCGGGCGGCTCCGGACTGACGCCACAGATCTACGATAAGCTGCTCCGCTACGGGGTGCACCTGATCACGCTCGGCGACCATGCCTTCCGCAAGCGAGATATCATCGAGACGCTGGACCGCGCCGACAACATCGTGCGGCCGGCCAACCTTTCCGAATATGCCGCCGGCAAGGGCGTCGCCGCCTACAAGACCAGCAAAGGGCCAACGGTCGGGATACTGACGCTGATCGGCCGGCTCTTCATGAAGCCGGCGGACTGCCCCTATGCCGCCGCCGACAAGTGGATTGCACGGCTCCAGCAGCAGGCGGACGTCATCGTCGTGGAAATGCACGCCGAGGCGACCAGTGAAAAGGTCGCCATGGGATACCACGTTGACGGCCGGGCGATCTGCTGTTTCGGCACGCACACGCATATTCCCACCGCCGATGAGCGGATCTTGCCCAAGGGCACCGCCTACATCACCGATGTCGGCATGACGGGCGCCCACGATTCCGTCCTCGGCCGCAAGACCCAGAGCGTCCTGAAAGCCTTTCGCACACAGATGCCCATCCCCTTTGAGATCGCCACCGGCGATGTTCGGATGAACGCCGCCCTGGTGACCGTCAACACCCTGACGAAGCAGGCGGAGCGGATCGAACGGCTCCGTGTAGATGCGGAAACAGAGGATACTGCCAGCTACGACAGCGACGACGGCCGCCCGGAATACTTCAACGCGTTCTGAACCGTTCGCCGTGATGCCGTAGGGGCAACCCCCTGTGGTTGCCCTCCAAGGATGGGCAGGCACGGGGGCCCGCCCCTGCAGGCACATTACAGACCCCGGACATACGGGTTGGCGCGTTTCTCCCGGCCGATGGTGGTTCGCATGCCGTGGCCGGGATAGACCGCGGTCTTGTCGGGCAGGGTAAAGAGCTTGGTTTGAATGCTCTCAATGAGTTGGTCCGTGTCGCCGCCGGGGAAATCGGTCCGCCCTACCGAGTCCGCAAACAGGATGTCGCCCCCAAAGACTATGGCTTCCGGCTCGGCGTACAGGCATATCCCGCCCAGCGTGTGGCCGGGCGTGTGCAGGACCTGGAACCGGATGCCGGCCTCCTCGATCACGTCGCCATCCCGCAAAAGAACGTCGGCAGGTTCCGTGGCGAACGTCAAGCCGGCGAGACCGGAGAGATTCGCGTCCGGGTCCGTCAGCAACGGGGCGTCCAGTTGATGAATGAAGACCTTGATCCCAGGATACCGCTGCCGCAACGCCGCCAGGCCCGCGACGTGGTCGGCATGGCCATGCGTGAGGACCACGGCAACGGGTGTAAGCTCCTGTTTCTCAAGGAACGCGACGAGATCGCTGCCGTCCAGTCCCGTGTCGATGACCAGGCACTCCGCGGCGGATTCGTCTCTGCGGACGACATAGCAATTGGTCTCGAAGGCGCCCAGGATCAGACGATCGATCTTCAAAACATCTCCCCTCTACTGCTCGCCGAGCGTTGGACGGTTGCGCAGCTCGTGGCGAGGGCATCTTGCCCTTGCACCACTGCGATCTTTCGCCGGCGAGACGCAAGGGCGGGACGCCCTCGCCACGCGTGACCGTTTGACAATCAATTACTTCGGCCGGGCCACATTGGGCTCGGCGGATGCCGGGGCGACGGCCGGCGGTTGATTCGGCTCGGTCTTCGGCGCAACCGCGTTCACCGGCTGCGGAGCCTCTTTCGGCTGATTTGGTCCAGGCGTCGGAACCACTGCCGGAGTCTCTTTTGGCTGGTTCGGCCCCGGTATCGGGGTTACCACCGGAGCTACGGCTGCCCCCGGGGCAGGCGCCTCGGCCTTCTTCTCCGCGGGCTTCTCCTTGTCTTCCAGCAGGGCCGATTGCTTCATCGTCAGGTACTTCGCCTTCCAGTCCGCGATCTCGTAGATCCAGCCTTTATGCCGCAAGGTGGACTTCTGTGCGTGCTCCTGTCCCAACAGCTTGGCTTCCTTCTTCTTGAGCTCATCCTGGGAATCCTGCTGGTTCGGCTTGATTGTCACCGGCGTCTTGTCCAGGTAGTCGGCCTCGCATAGAAGATAGCTCTTCTCGCCCTTCTTGGCGAGCTTGAGGCGGTACTCGGTGGAGTCATTCAACCGGCAGAGGTACTCGTGGTCAAAAACCAATCCTTGCACCTGCTGCGGCGTATTGACATCCTCGAAGCGAAGACTGGTTAAGGCCGTCAGGACGCTCTTGGCGTCGCTGTCCTTGAGCTTTCTGTCCGCCGGCATGTTCACCAGGCGAACGTTATCCCCCTTCTCCGAGCGCAGCGTGTAGGTGCCTTCCGGAGTCGTCACGGTCACGGCGTTGACATCCTCGCGCTTGGCCGCGACGATCTCCTGGTTGACAAGATCCACGGCCCGATCCCGGAACCAGGGGGCCTCTTCCGTGAGATAGACGTCGTCGCTCGACGCCAGCCGGACGTAGGTGCCCTGCCCCGACTCCCGCGACTGGCCGACGACCACGCCCGTCAACAGCGAGCCATCGGATTTGAAAAACTTGACGACGCTGCGCGCTTTGTCCTCCGTAACCTGCAGATCCTCCTGGTTCTTGGGATCGCTGGTAACGAGTTCGGACGTCTTGATATCGAGCGCCTTCGTGATCAAGTCGTTGATCTGCTTGGCGTCCGCCGGATAGTTGGCCTTGCTCGTAACGACGAATCGGCCTTCCTGACGCTGGATCTTGATCGGGCTCTTGCCTTTGCCGATGGTGATGCTCTCGACGTCCGCCGGGTCCAGTCCCTGAATCAGGTAGGTCGGTCCCGTGGGCAGAGCGCGCCGGCCGCCCGACAGCCGTGCCTGGAGCACCGCCCAGAGAACCATTACCGCCGCCACCACGGCCAGAATGCCCAGTTTCCGGTTATCCATCGAA
>Ga0315289_10007247_pt1 | contig 16183 bp, 12 predicted proteins | sample YL17G11_40_MG_FD_203452 | JGI IMG/M metagenome (GOLD analysis project Ga0315289, IMG submission 203452) | Sediment microbial communities from Yellowstone Lake, YNP, Wyoming, USA - YL17G11_40 | ecosystem: Environmental > Aquatic > Freshwater > Lake > Sediment | place: USA: Wyoming | collected... | reverse complement strand
CTTTATGGGGAAAGCCCTTCACCACCTCCCTGATTGTCTCTTCCCCTTCGCCTCTCACAATGAGATCGATATTCGGGCATCTGGCAAATAGGGATTCAACCTCTTCAGTCGCCTTATGTCCTCCGACTATGGTGGGAACTTCATCCGGCAATTTGCAGATGAGATCGCAAATTGCGTCAAACTGGGAATTCCAGGTAATGCTTATGCATAACAGGTCTATCTCTTTGTTAATAAACTCGGATAATATGTTGACATCCCGATATTCCTGTTCGTATCTCAAATCGAGGAGGGTTACCTTACCAACCAGGTCTTTTATGTTTGCCGCGATGTATTCCAGTCCCGTGGGAGGAAAGATTCCCATGGTTGCTGTGGAATCTCTGAAATAGGGGTTTAGGGCAAGTACATGTTGATATTTCATTTTTCAGATCCTGAGTTTTGGCGTGTTGACGTCTAACATTGTTTATATTGACCCCTATGACACTCCAAACATGGCTTCGAGTGCCGTATAAGACGCCTGCTAATAATGCATCGCTTGGTGCGTAAGCGGTATAATATCAGGCTGTTGCGTCGCAGCCATGTTTTTATCACGGTGTTTTATACGGATCGGCATAAGCCCCTCCATGTTCACTTCAGAGCGTGTCCACCGGGCTGCGAACGCCAGCCGATCCACGGTTGAGAACGTGTGCCTGTAAAATCCGAATCCCGCATTCATCCGCTCCAGTATCATCTCTATTATATGCGCCTAAATGGCTATGTCAAGAAGAAACTTAAAAGGAGGGTGGTTCGGGAATTCTCCCGCGAGGCGGGATCCTGGTGACAATTCCCGAACCAACTTAAAGGTAAGATGCGGCTTCGCAAACTCCATTTATTCTGTGCAATCCAAAGCCGTTCTGAGCCATTTGGGTTAATTGTCCGTTTTCTCTAAGTTCACTAATTATCTTGCCCAGAGTTTTGGCTTTTTCCAAAGAATCCAGAGGATAAGTGACCTTTTGTCTTTGGGCAAATTCGAAATTCAAAGAGGCGAAAGTGCCAATCAAAGGGAATAAAACGAACATGGGGAGTCCCAGACCAACTGCCCAGTTGGTCCGCTCGTGCGAAGCCGCAACAAACACGTCTATCTTGGGCAATAACTCCACTGCCCTTTGAGTATCAGCCTGCCTCGTTTTTCTGGTGACAAGCCAAACATTGGCATTTTTGTCCTCATCTAAGTTGCCTGAAGGAACAGATATCTGCTCCCCCTCCTTATCCTCCCTAACCTTGAATCTCCACCTTTTCATTTCTTTTTTAAACCATTCAAATTTCTTTGGACGGGTTCCGGTAAATATTATCGCTCGCATTTTTTGGTCAATCACGGACTTTGCTCCCCAAAGAATCTTTTTTATGTGCTCTTTGGGATAAGCACCCGAAGTAAAAAAGCCCACGGTCAATGGTTGGCTCGACTCAATTCTTTTTAATCTGGCTTGAAATGATTCTTCGGCAGAATCTACCAGTCCCGGCTCGATCATCAAGCCGGTAACTACAATAGTTTCAGGATCAGCTCCGAAAGAAATCAGCTTATCCTTGGTTTCCTCTAAAGGGACAAAGATTTTTTCTATTCCAGAGATAGCACATTCAGGGGGTGCGGCGATTTCGCCATGAATATACCAGGTGCGGCAGACATTCCCCAAAATCCTCGCAACCAGGGGATGTTCCACCAAGCAAATACCTTTGAAATCCTGATAAGTTCTTTTTAAATCACGTCCCAGGATCTTTATTATTGCGGAGTCAGCAGAAATTTCGGTCTGGCTCTGCCTCAGCCAATTATAGAGTCTGGTGGATATGCCACCTCTTCCACCTAAAAGATAAAGTCCCGCCACAAGCTTCCAAGACAGGAAAGAAAGCCCTTTGCTTTCTTGGAACACCGTGCGGTGAGATAAGTTTGCGCATCTTTTCTGTAAAACCGTAAGTAAGCTATCCAAATAGTTTGGATGTCCTCTACCGATATTTGTGTAAATTGCAGTTACTCTTCGAGTATTGAAAGGATTTTTACCAGTTTCTTCCATCTAGTTTTTTGTCATTTGATTTAGGTTAAAAACCAAAGAAAAAGGTTCACAGAAATAATTTTAATTAAAACCCAAATTATGTCAAGCTTATTCTGAGCTTTTCGGATATGTTATAATAAAAATTAGACCGTGTCCCAAATGTCTGTGATGATCATGAGATTTACTGATTTGCCAAAGAATGGGTGCTATGCGGTTCGACTTTGCTCCCTTCGACTTCGCTCAGGGACGGTGAGCATGGTCGAACCGTCACCGCCCTGAGCTTGTCGAAGGGCCGAACTCCTTAAACGTCCGACAGAAACGTCGGACGCTACAGTTTCCGTAGCGCCCGATCTCAAGACACAGAATTCGTGCCTTTGTGTCGGGCGTAGATCTCTTTTTTTATCCTTTTTCAATAGATCCGTGTTTTCTGTATCACATACTTTTGGGGCAAACCCAAAAATTATATATCGTTGAGAATCACAACGTTCACCGTAGGGATTTTCTACACAACCCTTCTTGGTTACTGTAAACAACTTAGTCAATTTGGTTGTCGTCTACAGTTAACAAATGCTGAATTTTTCAACGATAAGGCGTAGAATTTTTATACTGAAGCAGTTTTTCCAAAGCAAAATTTTTCACTGTATCTGAAACGGATTCTTTGAATTAGCCTCTGAAATTTTTTGCTGGAATTTTTTTGGCAAATTGTTTGCTTTATTTATTGGCGGAATGAGTTAATAACGATTAAATAAAAGAAAGGTTAGGTGAGGAAAATGTCAGTAATAATTGGATTGTTTTTCTTGGCGATTGCAATCGGGGTCAGCATCTGGGTAGAAAGGAAACGCGTCCCAGTCTCGGATGAGGCTGCACCCAAAAGAAAACCTGCCCCTATGTGGGAAGACATTTTTGTTCATCCGGGGCACGCCTGGGTGGAGGTTATGCAACCTAATTTGGTTGCCGTTGGAACTGATGAATTCACTAAGTCAGTTTTCGGTTCGGTGGAACGATTTAGGCTCCCAGATCCAGGAACTATAATTCAACAAGGGGAGAAAGCCTGGGGTTTGAAGAGAGGGAAACGGGAACTGGTTCAAACTGCACCGATCAGTGGAAGAGTGGTGGAAATCAATCAATATCTGGTGAAGAATCCCAAGCTCTTAGTGCAAAGGGATACCAAGAAAAACTGGATATTAAAAGTTCAGCCACTCAGATTGAAAAGAGAGTTGCGAAATCTCCTCCAGGGGAACATGCTGGCTCGCTGGAATCAAGCCGTTAAAGAACAGCTGGTGGCTACCTTAACCGTGACTGAGTTCCCGGTTTTACAGGAAGGAGGGGAAATCAAACCCAGTTTAGGGGATGAATTAACTCCTCCACAGTGGGAGAAGGTAAGCCGAGATTTTTTTTAACGCGGGCGAGAATAAGTAAGTATGAAAATTGAGCCGAAAGGGTAGTGGGGATAATTCTATAATAGCGAAAGGAGTTCCAAATGCAGACCCTTCAGGAGTTTATGCTCACAACCAAAGCCATTGAGTACATAATAGCTATTTTGTTTATGTTGGTATTCCTTGGTTTCTGGAGATTATTAAACACTCTTCATTACCTTCCAATGAGAGAAGCCATTGTTGAAACTTTCGAAACCGTTAAGGGAATTTTTGCTCATCCCAGCCATACTTGGGCAGAAGTGGCCCAACCCAACTTAGTGAAGGTGGGAATGGATAAGTTCACCCCTTCAGTTTTTGGTTCCATTCAAGAGATCGAGTTACCCCGACAAGGCGATAGAATCTACCAAGGGGACAAAGCCTGGAAAATAAAAAGAGGCGAGAGAGAATTGGTTCAAGTCTCTCCTATAAGTGGGACAGTTGTGGAGGTGAATGAAAAGTTTGTCGAAAATCCAAAACTTTTAAATCAAGAAAATCCAGAAAAGACTTGGCTTTTGAAGATTGTGCCCGCCCATCTTGGTCGAGAAGCAAGAAATCTTCTTACCGGAGAGAAGCTGGGGCGGTGGAATCAGATGGTCAAAGAACAACTGGTAGCAGTCTTGGTGCCAACCAGTTATCCGGTTTTACAAGAAGGAGGGGAGATCAAGCCGGACTTAGGAGATGAATTAACTACTCAACAATGGGAAAGCATCGCCAAAGACTTTTTTAATATGGATATGAGTAAACAATTGTAAATGCTAACCAGGGAGATATGATGATCGGGAAAACGATAATGGGCGTTGTCTTGGCGGTGTGCGCTGCCCTTCTTATGGCTTCCTATGCCGGTGGAGAGAAAAAGACAGACGCATCTTCCTCAGAAAATGTGCCGGAGACCTGTACCTTGAATACTCTCGAAAATAGATATGAGCCGGTAATTTTCTCTCATGGTATGCACACCCTGGTGGCAGAGGATTGTGCCACCTGCCATCACCACAATGAGTCAGGGCAGACTCTGGCCTGCAAGGAGTGCCACGGTGCTCCGTTTGACCCTAAGAATTTGAATATGCCAGGTCTTAAAGGAGCATATCATCTGCAATGTATGGGTTGTCACATGGAGATAGGGAGTGGCCCTCTGGGCTGCACAGAGTGTCACGCCAAGAAAACCAGCCCAGAGACAGCGATAGATAAGAAATAGAGGACGGTTCACAGAGAACCCTCCAAAGAAGTCTCACTGTTTTTTAACTGTTTGGTTATAAAGTAGAAAATGAAAAGAAAGGCACTGGGAAAAAAATGATGATGAAACAAAACCAAGCGGAGGACTGTTTATGGGAATCAGCCGAAGAAAGTTCTTAAAAGCTGCCGCAGCGGCTGGAAGCGTGGGCTTAGTTGGCAAATCTAAGTTGGCTTTTGGGGTGGAGGATTTCACCGGGTCTCCAGATCGCTTTGGCGTTCTTACCGATCTTACTCGCTGTGTCGGATGTCGAACGTGCGAAGCCGCCTGTAACGAGGCGAATAAACTCGCCCCACCCAAAATTCCTTTTGAAGATCAATCTGTCTTCGAAAATATAAGGAGAACGGACGTAAATGCATTCACCGTGGTCAACCGTTACCCTAACCCGAAGCCTGGTGGTCCACCGATCTATGTTAAGCATCAATGTAGACATTGCGACGAACCGGCGTGCGCTTCTGCCTGCCTGGTAAAGGCTTTCACAAAAACGCGGAAAGGTCCAGTCACGTACAACAAAGGCGTATGTGTAGGTTGTCGGTACTGTATGACTGCCTGCCCCTTCTATGTCCCGGCTTATGAATACAATAAACCATTTTCCCCTGAAGTCAAAAAGTGCACCATGTGCTACGATACCAGGGTTTCCAAAGGTGGCATTCCAGCATGTGTCGAGGCTTGTCCCATGGAGGTTATGACTTTTGGCAAGCGGAGTGATTTGATTAGGCTGGCACGCAAAAGAATCATCGAGAACCCGGACAAATACATCGACTACATCTATGGGGAACATGAGGTGGGGGGAACCTCTTGGCTATACATTTCAGGGGTTCCCTTTGAGCAGTTGGGGTTTCCGATGGACCTTGGCACGAAGCCCTATCCGGAATTAACCAGAGGGTTCCTTTCCATGGTTCCGGCCGTGCTTGTGATTTGGCCTGCCCTCTTAGGCGGTTTTTACATGTTCACTCAACATCGGGAGCAATTGGGTGTGGAGGAGGAGGCAATTCCAGAAGAAAAGGAGGATCAACTATGACCGAGCCAACTACGACCGAATATGCGGAAAAAATACCTATTTTTCAGTCATGGGTGAGAGAGAGGATATTTTTGGGACTCACCATAAAAGAATACATAAAGGGACTTATCAAGCCTTTCAACATCGTGGCTGGAATCATTATTCTGGTGGGGCTTCCCTTTGTGGTGATGCGCTTCACCCATGGCCTCGCCGCAGTGACCCATGCCTCACAAGACCAACCCTGGGGACTCTTTCTTAGCTGGGGACTTTTCACCGGTGTTCCTCTGGCGGCAACAGGATATATAATGGCGTCAGCCGTTTATATCTTTGGATTAAAAGACTACCACTCTCTGGTTCGACCTGCCGTTCTTACAGGATTTATAGGTTACTTGTTTGCGGTCATCTTTCTTTTGTTTGATTTGGGCCGCCCGTGGCGGCTTCCTTACCCCATGATTGTCTCATATGGCACAACCTCGGTTCTGTTTCTGGTGGGCTGGCATGTGGCTTTATACCTTTCAACACAGTTGGTAGAATTTTGCCCCGCCATTTTCGAATGGATGGGCTCGGACAGATTCCGTAGATTAGCTTTAAAAGTGACCATTGGAGCCACCATCTTCGGCATGATTCTGTCGACACTTCATCAGTCTGCACTGGGCGCACTGTTTCTTTTAGCCCCAGGGAAGCTACATCCCCTCTGGTATTCGGAGTTCATCCCCTTGTTTTTCTTCGTCTCCAGCATTTTTGCCGGACTTTCCATGGTTATCGTTGAAAGCACTCTCTCCGGTCGGGTCTTCAAAAGTCAGATTGAACCCCGTCGTCTGGTTAACTTTGACAAACTTACCCTGGGTTTGGGCAGAGCCGCCTCCTTGGTTCTCTTAACCTATTTTTGCCTGAAGTGGGTCGGCGTCGCCCATGGGAACCACTGGAAACTTTTGAACACCTCCTGGGGACATTGGTTTCTGGTAGAAACTTTTGTTTTCGTTCTTCTCCCTTGTTTCTTCTTCGCCCGTGGAGTCCGAAATAGAAATGTAGCTTTAGTCCGGTTTACTGCCTTTTTTACCATCCTTGGCGTCATCGTCAACCGTTTCACAGTTTCTTTGATCGCGCTCAATTGGAAACTTCCGCACCGTGAATTTTTTCACTGGAAGGAGTTAATTTTGGTCATAACCATCGTCACGGTTGAGATTTTGGCCTACCGGTGGATCGTGAACCGAATGCCTGTGCACCGGGAACACCCAAAGTACAGGGAACAACGTTAACGTTTCACCTATGGAGGTGTTAGCTGAACAGGGGGATAAATCTTTTAGTGATCTTGGAAAATCGAGACGTTATAAAATTCATCAACGAATAGACGAGAAGCTCTAAATAAAAAAGAGCGGTTCTATGAAAAAGAGAGTTACAGAAAAGCAAAGTCTGTCTGCTGACCCACAAAATCGGTGCATCTGGATGACCGCGGGAGTGATCTCCTTTAAATTATGTCCGTTTTACTACGATTGTGAGAACTGCGATTTCGACAAAGTAATGCGAGTCCAGACCAGACCAGGCGGACTGAAAACCAATGTGAAGAGGTATATGCCCAAACCCGTCCTACGGTCAGAAAGTGCCTACACCACCGAGATAGAATCAGAAGAGTCTTTCTTCACTTTCTCCGTGGGTGAAATTGACGAGCAACTACATATTCATCCATCTCATTTGTGGGCACGGCATGAATATGATCACACCTGGAGGGTAGGAGTGGACAGATTTTTAGCATACATCCTCCCCCCTCCGGTGAAGGTTGAACTATATAGACCTAACCAAAAAATCATCCAGGAGGAGGTATTTGGGAGAATACTTACCGAGGCCGGAACGGTTTTTGTAACTGCTCCGCTTTCTGGACGTTTGGTTCAAACCAATCCTAGATTAACCCAAAAGCCGGAACTGGTACAAAGTGATCCCTGTGGAGAGGGGTGGCTTGCGGTGATAGATCGGCTCCAGGACGGTTCAGAATTGGAAAAGCTTTACGCTGGACCCCCGGCTATACGGTTCTTAAAAGAAGAAGCACAACATTTGAGAATCCTGCTCAAATATAGAGGCATACAGGTTAGCCAAATAGGTGAGACCCTGCCCGACGGGGGGACGGATATCAAATATCTCCATCAAATTTTGGCTCCTAAGCTGTGCCTAAACCTGGCACTGGAATTGATCGTTTCAGGAAAAGATATTGATTGAGTTTATAAGACCGCCTCCCGGCGGCAGATTGGAGAAAAATCAGGCACAAGCTCGGTTCCTTGTTGACAGCACAATCGACATGCGCTTTTGCCGGTAACAGCCAGTAGTTATGAAGTAGTAATAATCAGCGATAAGTATATAAGCTGGGTGTAAAGGGATCGTTTAAAATATTTTTCTTTCACGATAAAATGTTCGACTGCCGGAGTGCGTCCCACCAAGGAGCGGGACGCACTACAGTTGTTTAGGTTCCCGATTCCCAGGAGGCAAGATATTCTTTTTGCTCTGAGGTGAGGCGGTCGATATCGACACCTAAAGATTTTAGTTTCAAGCGGGCAATCTCGGAATCTATCTTCTCTGGCACGGCATAAACCTTGTTCTCCAATCTGTTCCCATGCTTCACCAGATATTCGGCGGAGAGAGCCTGGTTGGCAAAGGACATGTCCATCACGCACGCAGGATGACCTTCAGCCGCAGAAAGATTGACCAAACGTCCCTCAGCCAAAAGATTAATTCTTTTCCCATTTCGCAAAGTATATTCGGTGACGAATTCCCTGATCTGTCTTTTCCCTTTTGACATCTTCTCCAGACCGGGTATATCGATCTCCACATTGAAATGCCCGGAGTTACAGACCACGGCATTGTCCTTCATCACTCTGAAATGCTCAGGTCTGATAACCTTGAGATCGCCGGTCAAGGTGCAGAAAATGTCGCCCTCTTTAGCGGCTTCCATCATGGGCATCACCCTGAATCCATCCATTACCGCCTCGATGGCTTTCAAAGGATCGACCTCGGTCACGATCACGTCCGCCCCCATTCCCTTGGCTTTGGTGGCAAAGCCTCGACCACACCAGCCATAACCTGCTACCACTATCTTTGATCCAGCCAAGAGGAGATTGGTAGCCCGCAAAATTCCATCCACGGTCGATTGTCCGGTGCCATATCGGTTATCGAAGAAATGCTTGGTCTTGGAATCGTTGACCGAAATCAAAGGATATTTTAAGACCCCATGCTTTTCCATGCTTCTCAGACGAACCACGCCGGTGGTGGTTTCCTCTGTCCCACCAATCACATTCTTCAAAAGCTTTTTGCGAGAAGCATGTAAGGTGGAGACTAAATCCGCTCCGTCATCCATGGTAATATCCGGCTCTATATCTAAGGCACTGTTGATATGCTGATAATAGACCTTGTTGTTTTCTCCTTTGATAGAAAAAACCGGTATGCCATAATCTTTGACTAACGACGAGGCCACATCATCCTGAGTGGACAAGGGATTGGAGGCGCATAAAGCCACCTTCGCCCCACCCATGGTCAAAGTATGCATCAGATTGGCGGTCTCAGTGGTCACATGGAGACAGGCAGAGATTTTCACACCTTCAAGCGGTTTTTCTTTTTTAAATCTTTCTCGAATCAATCTTAAAACCGGCATGTTTCTTTCTGCCCATTCGATCCTTAATTTACCCTGCTTGGCTAAGCTCAGGTTTTTTATATCGTATTTCATCTCTCTTTTCCTTCTTCAGAAGTTAGATATACTAACACCTCTCCCCTTGGGGGAGAGGGTAGGGTGAGGGGGAAATCTCGAAATCCAAATTCGTTTTCACGCCTCCTTTTTCAAATCTTCTGCCTTGTCTGTTTTCTCCCAGGTGAAATTGGGCTCGTTTCTGCCGAAGTGACCAAAGACTGCGGTCTCCCTATAAATAGGTCTTCTCAAGTTTAACATTTCGATGATTCCACCAGGAGTGAGCTGAAAGTGTTTTTTAATTAGCTCCAAAATTCTGGGGGTTGGAATCTTTCCTGTTCCGGAGGTGTTCACCATGATAGAGACGGGATCAGCCACTCCGATCACATAAGCTAATTGAATCATTAATTTGTCCGCCAAGTCTGCGGCTACCACGTTTTTAGCAATGTAGCGTGCCATATAGGAGGCAGAGCGGTCTACCTTGGTGGGATCCTTTCCGGAGAAAGCTCCGCCACCGTGTGGGACTGCTCCACCGTAAGTGTCGACTATAATTTTTCTGCCGGTCATTCCGGTATCGGACTGGGGTCCGCCGATGACGAACTTGCCGGTGGCATTGACAAAATATTTGGTCTTCTCATCCAGAAGTCCCGGGCTTATCACCGGCTTCACCACATTTTCGATTATTTCCTCTCTGGCCTTCCGGGTGATGAGTTTTCCGGTTTGGTCTAATATTTCCTCCGTATGTTGACTGGCCAAAATTACCGTATCCACCCGCATAGGAATTCCATCCACATATTCAACGGTAACCTGGGATTTTCCATCCGGGCCCAGATATGGCAAAATCTTCTGTTTCCTCACCTGGGCTAATTGCATGCAAAGTTTGTGTGCCAGCATAATGGGCATAGGCATAAATTCGGGGGTTTCCTTACAGGCATATCCGATCATCAGACCTTGGTCTCCTGCACCGCCAATATCCACTCCTTGAGCAATATCCGGCGACTGAGAGCCAATAGCATTTAAAATGGCACAGCTCTCATAGTTAAAACCATACTTGGCATCCGTATAACCTATCTTCTTTATAAGATTACGCACCAAGGCGGGAAGGTCCACATAACCTTTGGTGGTCATCTCGCCCCCCACGATCACCAAGCCTACGGTGATGAAGGCTTCACAAGCCACCCGCCCTTTTGAATCCTGCCTTATCACATCATCCAATACCGCATCCGAAATCTGATCGCATACCTTATCCGGATGTCCCTCTGCCACAGACTCGGAGGTGAAAAAGAAATTTTTACCAGGCATTAATTATTTCTCCTTGGATTGAAAGTTTCAATTACGAGGTTGTCCCCTCTCTCGCTAAGTTAGGGTGGGGGTTGCACCCCTACCCTATGACGAACAGGGGTGCAACCTCTGTCCGAACTAAAAAGCTTTGTGCTTTACTTCTCGTAAAGACAATATTCAAAATCTAAAATATCCGATTTCAGAGGAGTCTCCTACGTTGAGTTGATCAAAAACGCCATTTACTTCAGCATTGTTTCCGATTAAGGAAGAGTCAAGAAGACAATTGCTTACTTTTGCCCGCTCGCTGATGATGGAGTTTCTTATGATGGAGTTTTCTATCACCGCCTTATCCGCCACGGAGACGTAAGGACCTAAAATCGAGTTTTCTACCTTTGCCGATGGGGATACAAAAACGGGCGGAATAACAACTGAGCTTTCCGGTTTTTGCGAATACGTCTTGAGACTGGCAGGTTTTATCCGGGATAAAAGATGCCGGTTGGTTTCAAGTAAGGTCTCAGGTTTTCCGCAATCATACCAGCCTTTTATTTCAAAGGTCTTAAATTTGACTCCCTTATCAATCATCAACTGCAAAGCATCGGTCAGCTGATATTCGTCTTTGGTCTTTATGTTCTTTTGCATCATTTCTTCCAATGATTCTTTGAACGTTTCAGTGCTGGTTATATAATACACCCCCACCACCGCCTGGTTGCTTTTGGGCTTTTCCGGTTTTTCCACTATCTTTTTGACAAATCCCCTTTCCGTCTCCACGATGCCGAATCGACGGGGATCCTCCACTTTTTTGGTTCCCAAAGCATCAAACTTGCCTTTAAGCACCGGCGAAAGATCAGCCTCGAATATGGTATCTCCTAAAACTATCAAGACCGGTTCATTATTCTTGATCTCCGGGCTGGTCAAATAGATGGCATATCCTAATCCCCTAAGCTCTTTTTGTTCTATAAACTTCGATTTGAGCTTGTAATTTTTTTTGACGTATTCTACGATTTGCTCTCCCATAAAACCGATGACAAAAATCACCTCATCGATTCTCACCTGTTTCAAAGCATCCAGAATATGTCCCAGGATAGGTTTTCCCGCCACATGCAAAAGTCCTTTAGGGGCAGTATGGGTGTGCGGTCTTAACCTGGTCCCTATTCCGGCTACTGGAATTATTACCTTTCCTACGGATCCCGTGGACATATTCTTTTTCTATCCTACTTCAAAAATTCAAGCTTAACCGAACAAAAGAATTTACAGATTTTCTTGAGCTTGTCAACTTTTATTTTTGGATTGCCCCACAAAAAAAGTAGCAGGGGAGGATAAAATTTCCTAAAAGCAGATCCGCCTCTGGCGGAATGGGAGGGGGAATTTATGAAGTTCCCTCTCCCCTTGTGGGAGAGGGTTAGGGTGAGGGGTATGTAAACTTATTTCTTGCGTTTGTATTACTATGGCTTTTTGACAGTTTTTTTTAGCTTAAACTCTGGTTTGTTCAAAAGTATGTGATAGAGAAAATGCTTGACTTTCTAAATGGAATCATTTAGAATAAAATCATGAGCGACATTTCAAGGTTGTTGCAAAAGGTTTCCAAGAATGAACCTAAATGGGGACCGAAGATTTAGGTGGATGTGGTTGTAAGACAGGTTGATAGAGGGAATAAAACCTATTTGCTTAAAGCTTCGAACCAGTGGATTGGTCGCAGGGATTAATAACTACTTTTTGATACTTTGGGAATAAGAATTCCTGAAGCTAGCGAAGAAAAAACATTGGCGTTTCCTAATGCCGATGCATCAGATCACTCAAGAGGACTGAGGAGACACAAGATTGGGGTTATTAATAACGATTGATGATTTCGATAATTTCTGTGACGTCCGGGACTTCCCGCCCGAGGTTATATCAAAGGAACTACAGAATGTTGTCCGCAATCTTGACGAGAGGGAGGAACTTGAGCCTTTCGTTCGTTCAGTTCTATTCGACCCTAACGATACCCCTCACGGGCCGGCCGAGATAGTGGATATACTCACCCACAAAGTTACTGTTAAGAGACAGAATGGGCTTGCCGCCTTCATCATCAAGGGAAAATCATTTCCAAGAGTACGCCCCAGGGATGTCTCGCACCAGATTTACCGATTGGAAAAGATCGATGGACTGCAGTTCGCTGTCTTAGCAGTGACGGGAATCATTCTCGATCATGCAAAGGAACAGTTTTGTGCTACAGCGCAGCGACTCGAGTGCGCGTATGCTATTTTTGACGCCGTGGATCTCGCCCGCCTCCTTGTTGCATATGGATTTTTGTGTCCGCGTGACGCTCGTAGGATCGCCGCGGGCAGATGCAAATGTGGGTACTCGCCTAAAAAACGGATACTCAATGTGCTACAACGAGATTCACTCAAAGCGTTGCTGGAGGCCCATAGCATTGGTCAAGTTACAGGTCTCGTTGTGGTCCCACCTGGGGGAGGCAAGACCCGAATTGCAGCTGAAGATGCAAAAGAGTTTGGCGCCAAACATGTCTTCTACGTCGCGCACACCCACGAGATACTTGACGTTGCCCAGTCGGAGTTCGAAGCAGTATTCGGTAGAGGCGCAGTCACACGTCACACAGTTGGTTACACTTTGCATAGTGCTAATACGGTAAACATTGCGACAATCCAGCTAGTAAGCAAGAATCTTAAGAAGATTAAGACGGACACATTTGATTATCTCATTGTCGATGAGTTCCATCACTCAGCCGCCAAAACTTATCGACAGCTCATCGACCGATTCGAACCGTCCTTCTTGCTTGGTTTAACGGCAACTCCGTTTCGGGGCGATAGACAGAACATACTCCAACTCTGTAATGAAAATGTCCTGGTTAATTTTGAGTTAAGAACGGGCATTGAGATGGGGGTACTGTGTCCGTATCACTATTTTGGATGCTTCGATGACATTGATTACTCAAGCATCCGACACAGGGGAATCAGGTATGACATTCGTGACCTTGAACGAGCCCTTATCATCCTTAAGCGAGATGCAGCCATCATAGAAAAATGGAAGGAGTACGCCGAGGGGAAGCCAACCCTGGCATTTTGCTGTTCCCACCGGCACGCCTATCGTGTTTCCCAGGCCTTTAAAGATAGGGACATTCCTGCCGAAGTCTATTTATCCGATACTAGTCAGTTTCAGCGAAGACAGTTAATTGAAAGACTACAGGATGGCGATATAAACGTGCTCTGTGTGGTGGATGTGTTAAACGAAGGGGCCGATTTTCCTTTTATCGAATGCCTCCTCTTTTTGCGCCCCACCGAGTCCAAGAGGATATTCTATCAACAACTTGGCAGAGGTCTTCGTCGATATGTGGGCAAGTCTCACTGTGTTGTAATCGATTTCATCGGTAACTTCCAAAATGCTTACAAGATCGTCGAATATCAAGGGCTTCTTCCCTTTGTGGATGATGAAACACTTGAGGGTTTCAGCCGAGCTCATAATGCCAAAGACGTACTTAACCTCCCATTAGGCTGCGAAGTCCACTTTGACGACAGGGTCATCGATATTTTTGCTGAACAGACACTGGACCCAAGACACGCCACTCGACATAACATTGGCAGAATACTCATATATCAGTACCGGAAACTTGCCAGTCGATTAGGCCATAGACCCACTCGAAGAGAAGTCGATCGTAACCTTCTTCTTGGCACCGACATATACCAGCTTGTGTTTGGCAGTTGGAAGAAGTTCGAAAGCCTAATTTAGGACGCTTCGGGAACAGGAATTCGCGAAGCTAAAGGTCATCGGCATTTCCTAATGCCGATGTATCAAGAGACGCAGTAGTGCGGTTAGGTTAAGTTACACACCAAGTTTTTTATTTAATTTGGAGGAAACGACAATGATCCAAAACAATAAATTCTCAAGCGTTTGCGCTTCTCGAAGTAATCCAAAATGGAATGATTTTGTAAAGCGAAAGGATGAATTATATCGTAGAGAAAGTGATATAAGAAGTGAGTTTGCAAGAGATTATAATAGAATTTTACATTGTACAGCTTATAGAAGGCTGAAGCATAAAACCCAAGTATTTTTTGCAACTGGAAATGATCATGTGTGTACTAGAATAGAACATGTCAATCATGTTGCTGCTGTGAGTTATACTATTTCAAAGTTTTTAGGTTTAAACACTGAATTAACAAATGCTATAGCCATTGGGCATGATCTGGGACATGCTCCGTTTGGTCATGAAGGAGAGAAAGTTCTAAAAACAATAGCTCGTAAACAACTAAAAGAGAGTTTCTGGCATGAAAGGAATAGCCTTTGGTTTGTAGATAAGTTAGAAACCTTATCCGATCAGAGAGGGAAGCAGAGGAATCTTAGTTTAACGTATGCAGTTAGGGATGGCATTATATCGCATTGTGGAGAAGTAGATGAAAATGCCATTAAACCAAGAGATAAGATGATAGATTTGAATAATATTGAAAAAGCGAACCAATATCAACCTTTTTCTTGGGAAGGTTGCGTTGTAAAAAAAGCCGATAAAATTTCTTATTTAGGTAGAGATATAGAAGATGCCTTAACGCTTGGAATTTTATCAGATAGCCAGTTGGAAGATTTAAGTAAGATATTGAATAAGAGCATCCATATAGTCATAAGAGACATCAACAATGCAGTATTAATCCATAGGTTTATAATAGATCTATGTGAATCGAGTAGCCCAGAGAGTGGCATTCGGTTTTCGGAACAGTCTCTACAGTTAATGGGGTCGATAAAAAAATTCAACTTTGAGAACATCTATTCTCACCCAAGATTAGAGTATTTTAAGAAGTACGCTGGGCTTATCCTTAAATCCATTTTTGATAGGCTATTGGACTTCTGCCGCCACAAAAATGTACTACAGCAAATCAAGGAATATGAAAGACTCCATCCCTTACTCTGCGACACGTTTTCGGACTGGCTGATAAAGTATTCCGACATCGACTTGGAAGAAAAGAAAAAGAGAAAATATGACAATCAAGTAGTCTATACAATGGGCAGTAGAGATGTTTACATAAGAGCCATCATCCACTACATCTCTGGCATGACCGACAGTTTTGCGATCAAGATATTTGATGAATTAACCAGATTTCTATGATACTTGCTTCCCGTTGGTGTCCGTCCCCAACGGGCATTGAACGGCGGGCGAAGAACACCCGCCTTGAGCACGGGTATTACTACTTCAGCTTCAGACTCTTCTTCACATGCTGGATTAAGCCACCGTCTTCTAAGATTCCCATTACAAACTGGGGCAGAATTCAGGTCAGCAGATTAAACGGATAGAGCGGATGAAATCATTATCGAGGTGTCAGTTTTGTAGGTCAAGCATGGCGTAGCCTGCTTGACAAATCCTCTTATTTCCCACCTCCACGCCAGGAAACCAAAATCACTCGAACTTTGAGGGTGAAAGAGATAGGGTGCCGGTTAGTGGGAGAGGTTGTTGTTCCCTCTCGCCACCAGGGGTGTGTCAGAATTTCGGTTTTTGTAGCCGTCCCGCTTAGCGGGGCGAAATCCCGTGCCCGCCAGGCTCGTCCCGCAAAGTGCGGGACGCATCCCCTGACCTGGGCGAGAGGTCATAAA
>Ga0315289_10007243_pt1 | contig 16189 bp, 15 predicted proteins | sample YL17G11_40_MG_FD_203452 | JGI IMG/M metagenome (GOLD analysis project Ga0315289, IMG submission 203452) | Sediment microbial communities from Yellowstone Lake, YNP, Wyoming, USA - YL17G11_40 | ecosystem: Environmental > Aquatic > Freshwater > Lake > Sediment | place: USA: Wyoming | collected... | reverse complement strand
CGCAGGGAGTGGGGGAGGATAGGGGTAAAGCGGCGTGCGAGACGATTCTCGCCCTTATAAATAAAAATAATCACCGGACGCTGCTCTGGACGCTGGCGCTGCTCGGAAGCCTCGCTTTTGTCTTTTCGATGCTGTTCCTCCTCTTCTTCTGCCGGGGGTGGGGGAAGGCCGCCGGTGTCGGACTCGCCATCATCGCGGCCGCGCTGCCCGCCTCGCTTTTCATACGCCTGGGGACCGAGTTCTTCTGGAACGCGGAAGCGGGCCTTTTCAAGGGAGCGATGTACCAGGCTTTCCAGGACGCGGGAGCCCTCATGCTCATGTACTATGACATCGCCCTGGGCGCGGGCGCGCTGGTCCTCCTGGTAGGCGTTATAGGCGGCGCGGTATCAAGAAGGTCGAAGAAGAGGGTGCCGCCTTTCCTCGACCTCAAGCGCCAGGAGCAATCCCTGGCTGAAGAGCCGCCTCTACAGGAGGAGCCCGAGGCTCCCGAGGGCTTCATCTCTCCACCACCACTTCCACCTCCCTAAAGCATGCAGGGCCCGGACGAGTGAACCGAGGAGGCGGCTGAAGGAAGTGCCCACAACTGAAAGGAGCACCTGGTGGGGTGCTCCTCTCTAGCGGCATATCGCCGGGGGTGCTTAGATTTTCATTTAGTACGTTTATATGTATCGGCTATTTTTCCCAGGACTTTAGCCCTGAAAAGCAGTTTTTTACGCGCTTGTACGGAAACTCTTTTTGCGTGCGGGTTCCAGGGAAGCAACCAACTGGTATTGTCGGAAGGTTAATGGGATAATATGAGGCGCGACAGACTGCCTTATCGAAGTCCGTCTGGGTCGTTACAGAGGATGCGGACTACTCGTGGGAGGCGATTGATTTGGCAAAATCGAAGATGACAAGGAGCGAGGCGGGCCGCAAGGGCGGGCTGACCACGAAAAAGAAGTACGGTTCTGACTTCTACAGCAAGATAGGGAGCGTGGGCGGCAAGAAGGGCGGTCAGACCACCAAGAAGAAGTACGGAACCGAGTTCTACCAGAAGATCGGTCGCAAGGGCGGCTTGAAGTAAAGGCTGCCCTTGCGCTCTCTTAATAATATCCCGATGATCCGATTCCCCGACAGCGAATCGCCTAAACAGGACTGATGTTCCATGTTCTCGAGCGTTGACGTTCACAACCGCCTGCAGGAACTCGACATCCCACACGAGATATTCAAGCTCGCGGAGCCCGCCGGGAGCATTGAGCGGGCCGCCGCCGCACTTGGCCTCGAGCCCGGACAGCTCGCGAAGGTCGAGCTGTTCAGGGTTGACGGCGAGTCCGTGATGGTCATCGTTCCGGGCGACAGGGAGGTAGACATCTCAAAGCTGAAAAAGGTTACCGGCGGCAGTGACGTGTCGCCCATCCCGAACGACGAGATGTCGCCCATCACCGGTTACCACGCCAGCGCCGTTCCCCCTGTTGGGCTCAAGTCCGAGATACAGGCGTACATCGATTACAACACCCTCAGGGAGGATGTAATGTATACTGGCGGCGGTGAGCCGTCGAAGATACTGAAGATCAGGTCATATGACCTGGTCCGGGCAACCGGCGGTGAGACCGTGGACGTGGTGCTGGCCCCCGACGAGGGAAACGGCACGTAGATGATGTTGGCGAGGACGGGTGACGGAGGTGGCACCACGGTCGGGCGAGTGGTGGAACTGGCAGACACGCAGGGTTCAGGGTCCTGTGCCCGTAAGGGCTTGAGGGTTCGAATCCCTCCTCGCCCACCAGATAAGGGCCCGGCCTCTTAGGCCGGGGAAGAGAAGATAACCGGGCTGAGAGCCCGGCCTAAGCCTTACGGCTTTATAATGGCGAGATTTTCACAAGAGAGACAACCCAGATACACGAGCGGCAGGAGAAAACCCTCCGCCACGAGGCGCATAAGGAGTGCGGGACCGACGCTCGCCCGGCGCAGGGGCCCCGCTCCGATCCTGATAATCCTCGCGGTCATCGTAGCTTTCATCTTCTGCTGGATTTTCGGCAGGGGCTGCAGCGGGAACCAGGAGGCCAAAGAAAACGATAATCTAAGGGCATACACTGCGACTGTGAACAAGCTCATCCAGCGCTCGGCGGGAGTCGGGGTCCAGTTTGACAGTCTCCGCAATAACATAAAGGACTATACGAAGGCCGATGTCTCCCGCAAACTCACGCAGATGGTGAGCGACTGCGACGACATCTCGAAGCAGCTTTCGAAAGTACAGGTCCCCCAGAAGGCTCTCGATCTCAACCCCCTACTAAAGATCAGCTTCGACCTGCGTGCAAGCGGGGTTCATAAGTTCCACGTCGCAGTCCTGGATGTCTTTGATAAAAAAAATACCGAGAACGCGGCCTCGACGATGTCCCAGGGGGTGATGGACCTGGTCGTTGGCGACGAGTCGGCGCTGCGCTTCCGGGAGAAGCTGGAGGGAAAGCTTACCGCCGCGAAGCTGACGTTCGAGAAGGTCGCGGACTCGGTGTTCGTGCCAAAAAAGGGAGACGCGCTTCCAGCCGGCGTCAACGAGTACATAAGCGTGATGAGCGGTACCGAGACGGGCAGCGAGCTTCACGGCGTGGCGGTCATAGAATACTCGACTTCCCCGGCAAGGGTGGACCGCACTGAATCCGGGGTGTCGATACTCCCGTTCTCCAAGAGCTTCACGGTGAAGGTGGCGGTGCAGAACCAGGGAAACCAGGAGGAAGATGACGTACCGGTGGTCGTGACCCTGGCGGCATCGACCGGCGGGGCTACCCAGAAGAAGACGCGGAAGATAACCAAGATTGCGCCCAAAGAAACGGCGACGGTCGTCATCGAGGGCCTGAAACCGGCTACCGGCGCGGACAAGGAGAACATCGTAAAGATCAAGGCCGGACCGGTCCCCCACGAGAGGGTACTAGAAAACAACGAGAAGGAGTTCAGCTTCATAATGCGAGCCGAATAGGGTGGGGACCTGACACCTAATTTTCGGGATCGGTGAACCGGGCTAAGAGCCCGGTCTAAACTAATCTTCGAGCTGTTCCTGGGCCAGGGACTGGGCTCTCCTGAAGACTTCCTTTATCGGAACGCCGTGCTCTCCCGCGATCCTGGCGCAGTCCGCGAACTCCGGCGAGACGTTCGTGATTCTGTTGCCCTCGCGGCCGACCTTTACGGCCACTTTTCCCCAGGGGGTCTCGACCTCGATGACCTCGCGCTCGACCGCCTTTTTCATCACGGTCGAGGTCCGGAGGCCGAAGGTGCTCGTCTCTTCGAGCAGAATGCGCTTGAGCGCGGACGCCTCCGCCGGAGAGCAGAGAACCGTGATTATGGTGCCGGGGCGCGTCTTCTTCATCTGGATCGGCGTCAGCCAGACGTCGTGCGCCCCCGCGTCCAGCAGGCGCTCGATGACGTAGTCGTAGAACTCGGGGTTCATGTCGTCGATGTTCGTCGATACGAGGTACGCGAGCTCTTCACCCTCCGTCGGGTATTCGAGCGGCACACCGGTTACCACGCGGAGCAGGTTCGGAATCCCGATGTCCTTCGTTCCCGCTCCGCAGCCGACCTTATCGATACGCATCGGAGGGGCGACCCCGAAGGATGTCGCAAGCGTCTTTATGACGGCGGCCCCCGTGGGAGTGACTATTTCCGTCGGTATGCCCCTTCCGTACGTCGGGGTGTCCTGCAGGATCTCCAGCACGGCTGGCGCGGGAACGGGGATCGCGCCGTGCGCCGTCTTGATCATGCCGTGGCCGAGGGGCAGGGGCGAGCTGAACACCTCTGAGATCCCCAGCGCGTAAACGCCGTAGGCGATGCCGACTATGTCAACTATGGAGTCCACGGCTCCGACCTCGTGGAAGTGCACCTGGTCGATCGGTTTGCCGTGCACGACCGACTCGGCGCTCGCCAGCCTCATGAATATCTCCAGGCTTGTCGCCTTGACGCTTTGCGGGAGCGCGCTGTTCTCTATCAGGTCCCGGATGTTGTTAAAGGTCCGCACGAGCACGCTCTCGGGGACGATCACGTCCACCTTCGTGGCGCGCAGGCCGTAGCTAGAGACCTCGCGCGTTTCCAGGCGGAACTCCTCCAGGTCGAGGGAGCTGAGGGTCGAGAGCAGGTCGCCGATGTCGAGCCCCAGGTCGACGAGCGCGCCGAGGATCATGTCGCCGCTTATCCCGCTGAAACAGTCGAAGTACGCGATCGTCATTGTCTCTCCTTACAAACCATCCGGTTTATCAAGCCCGCAAGGTAACCGCCGCCGAAGCCGTTGTCTATATTAACGACGCACACTCCCGCGGCACACGAGTTCATCATTGCGAGTAACGCCGCGAGCCCGCCGAAGCTCGCCCCGTAGCCGACGCTCGTCGGGACCGCGACGACGGGGCAGGATACGATCCCCCCCACGAGGCTCGCCAGCGCTCCCTCCATGCCCGCCACCACGACGACCACGCTTGCCTTTTCTAACGAGTCACGGTAGGCGAAAAGCCTGTGCGCACCGGCGACCCCCACGTCGTAGAAGGCCTCGACCCGGCTTCCCGTGAGAGACGCTGTCACCTTTGACTCCTCCGCGACCGGGATGTCGGACGTCCCCGCCGCCACGATACAAACAAGCCCGAAGGGCTCGACCCTCTCCCGCTCTATCGCGACGATGCGGGCCTCCGGGTAATAGGCGGCGCGCCCGTCGAGGCCGCGCGCGACTTCATATACCTCGGGGCTCGCTCGCGTTAGCAGTATGTTACCCGTGTTGTTCTCGAGCAGCGCGCGGGTTATCCCCTCTATCTGGTCGAGGGTCTTCGGTTCGCAGAGGACCACCTCGGCGAGCCCCTGCCTGAGCTCCCGGTGATGGTCGACCTTCGCGAACCCCAGGTCCGTGAAAGGTAGCGACTTCAGGCGCGAGACCGCGTCCTCCGGCGTCACGTCGCCCGACTTCACCTTGAGAAGGAGTTCCCTGATCGAGTCCTCGTATTTCATGGGCTTCCCCGGTACTGGTTCAAGATTCAACAAGCGCCTCGTTCAGGGCGCCGGTGCGGTAACCCGCGAGGTCCACCGTCGTATATGTAAAGCCAAGGTCCCTCATCTTTTCCAGCACGCTCTTCCGCACCGCGTCCGATACGAGCGCGTCGAGCGATGAGGTGCCCACCTCTATCCGCGCGGTCCTTTCGTCGATAAAGCGGAGCCGGACCTCCGTGAGCCCGAGGCCCCTCAAGAACTGCTCTCCTTTCTCGACGACGACGAGCTTCTCGCGGGTTATCCGCTGGTAGTAGGGGATGCGTGTCGCGAGGCAGGTGCTGTGGGGCTGGTTCCATGAGGGCAGCCCCAGTTCGCGCGAGAGGGCCCTCACCTCGTATTTCGTAAAGCCGGCCTCGAGAAGCGGGCTCCTGACGCCGAGCTCCTGCGCGGCGTCGATCCCCGGCCGGTAATCACCGGTGTCGTCGACCTGCGTGCCGTCGATTACTTCCGCGATCCCCTCCCTGGCGGCTATGTCCACAAGCTCGCTGAACCTTTCGTGCTTGCACAGATAGCAGCGTTCCGGCGGGTTGGAGACGAACGCCTCGCTGGCGAGCTCGTTATTATTGACGGAGATGTGTTCCACCCCGAGCTTTTCGGCCAGGGCGGCTGCGTTCTCGAGCATCGCTTTCGGGTGGAGGGGGGAATACACGGTCACCGCCACGATGTTTTCACCCAGCGATTCTTTTCCCACCGCGAGCAGCAGCGTGCTGTCCACGCCGCCCGAGAACGCCAGCAGGGCACTTCCCATGTCCGACAAGTTAACCTTAAGGCTGTGATGTTTGTCCTCGAGACTTTCTTCCATTAGGATTAGCCCCTGAAAGGATTATATCAAAGGGCTGGGTGCCGGGTGTCCTCAGGTGAAGCGGCCCGGGCTCGGATGAAAAGGCCTCCTCCCTATTGTATAATCGGTAAAACTTGCAGGTGGGAAGAACGGGCATCAAAGCCCCATAACGCTCAGCAAAGAAGCCCGAACCAAATAAGCGAGAGTCCATGATCCAGAACAACATAACCGCGATTGTGATAGCCCTTGCGGCTGTCTGCCTCCTGTCGGTCATCTTCATAGTGTTTCTCTTCTGGCGGATGAGGAGGCAGGAGGGCGACTACGACCTTCTGACCCGCGGCTCCGAGGGCCAGAACTTCGTGGAGATAGTGAATGAGAACATCGTCCAGACCCTGAAGCTGAGGGACGAGGTGGAAAGCCTGTCCGAGAGATACGCTTTCGTCTTGAGGCGTATCGCTGGCGCGGTCCAGCACGTCGGAGTAGTCAGGTACGACGCTTTCAGGGACCTGGGCGGCCTGCTCAGCTTCTCTGTCGCGGTGCTCGACGACAGGGGCAACGGTCTCGTCATGAGCTCTATATACGGGCGCTCGGAATCGAGGACTTACGCGAAACCCATCGTTGAGCGGAGTTCGTCATACCTGCTTTCGCCCGAGGAGAAAGAGGCGATCAGGCTAGCGATGCAGAGCAAGGATATGGGCGCCCTGCCCGTGGAGGCGACGGACCCCGAGCACGAGGAAAAGATCGCGAACCTAAAGCTCTTCCATGACAGGGAGTACATGGAATCCTCCGACAAGGGGGAAAGGCGCGCCCAACTCCTGGAACTGGCTTCTGAGAGGGAGGGACGCCCCCGCCGGCGCCCGGCGGGACGCCCCGGCGAGCGGGAGTTGCCGCGCCAGAGGGCGGCGAGGGCGAACATCCGGACTTCGGGCGATGAGCTGGAGCCGGAGGTCGAGGAAAGACCCGCGGATATCGAGCAGCGCCCGCCGCGCCGACGGCCAGGGCGGACGGCGGCTGTGGAGCCCGGGGAATCTTCGGTGAGAGAGCGCCAGGAGCGCCCAACCGGCCGTCAAGCTGAGCCTGAAGCAGCTCCGGCCGGCGAGGGCATCTTTGACGTGGAGAAAGAGACAGCCGAGCAGGAAGCTCCGCGGCGGAAACCGGCGGCAAGGCCGCGGTCGCTCAACACACCGGTTGAAAGACTCCGACCCGGGGAGCCAGAGGGGGACTGAGCATGCCCAGCATAGGCTACCTCGGCCCTCCCGGGACGTTCACCCAGGAGGCCCTGGAGGCCAATTTGTCCGGTGAGTTCGACACCAGCGTTACTTACGGGACCGTCCCGGAGGTGCTGCTCGCGGTGGAGGCCGGTGAGGTCACCAGCGGGATCGTGCCGATAGAGAACTCCATCGAGGGCTCGGTGAACGTTACACTCGATACCCTTGCGTTCGAGACACAGCTCTACATCGAGCGGGAGATCGTCCACCCGATAAGGCACCGCCTCGTGGCCAGACAGGGGGTGGCCAGGGAAGAAATCAAGGAGATCGTCTCCCACCCGCACGCGACAGCCCAGTGCAGGGTGTTTCTTACGAGGAACTTCCCGGGAGTGCCGCTGGTGGCGGCGAACAGCACTGCCGAAGCGGCGATGACCGTTTCGGGCATGGACGAGCCCGTGGCGGCGGTGACGACCGAGATCGCCGCGTCCCTTTACGACCTTGTCGTGCTCGAGCGCGACATAGAGGACTACCCGTCAAACCGCACGCGCTTCATAGTCGTGGGGAAGGAAAGGCCGACCCGCACCGGCGCCGACAAGACGTCGATGGCGTGTTTCATCAGGGAGAACCGGCCCGGCAGCCTCCTCGAGATCCTCACCGAGTTCGCGTCCCGCGATATCAACCTCACGAAGATCGAGTCGCGCCCCACGAAGAAGGTCCTCGGGGAGTACTATTTCTTTATCGACATCGATGGACACGTGGAGGACGGCGCGGTCAAGGACACCCTCGGGTCGCTCATGGGAAAATTGCGGGAGATAAAACTGCTCGGGTCTTACCCCGCCGCGCCGCCCATGGAGTAGGGGAAGGAAAAAGTGCTCGACATCAAGCTGATAAGGGATAACCCGGATATCGTTAAGAGGGCGCTGAGCGACCGCGGAATGGAAGCGGACGTCGACGGCGTACTCGCGCTCGACGAGCGACGCCGCGGGCTCCTGGTCGAGGTCGAGGAGCTCAAGCACGAGCGTAACAGGGCAAGCGACGAGATCGTCGCGCTCAAGAAATCCGGCGGAGATGCGGCGCCGATAGTGGAGCAAATGAAGGAGATATCCGAGCGCATCAAGGAGATGGACTCCAGCGTCCGAGACGTCGAGGAGCAGCTGAGGACCTTGATGCTCGAGATTCCGAACCTCCCGCAGGAGTCTGTGCCGGTCGGTTCGGACCCGGAGTCGAACGTCGAGGTTAGGCGCTGGGGCGAGCCTCCCGGTTTCACGTTCAAGCCGAGCCACCACTGGGATATCGGGGAAGCGCTCGACATCTTGGACTTCAAGAGGGGCGCAAAGATCGCCATGTCCCGCTTTACACTCTTGAAAGGTGCGGGAGCGCTGCTGGAGCGGGCCCTCATCAACTTCATGCTGGACCTCCACACCCGAGAACACGGTTACACAGAGGTGTTCCCGCCGATACTCGCCAACCGGGAGACGTTCACCGGCACAGGACAGCTCCCCAAGTTCGAGGAAGACATGTACCGGTGCACCGACGACCTGCTGCTGGTCCCGACGGCGGAAGTCCCGGTCACGAACATATACCGGGACGAGATACTCCGGGAGAAGGACCTTCCCATCAAGTACGCCGCCTACACCCCCTGCTTCCGGAGGGAGGCGGGATCTTACGGAAAGGACGTGCGCGGGATCATAAGGCAGCACCAGTTCAACAAGGTGGAACTGGTGAAGTTCGCGCACCCGGACAAGTCCTTCGATGAGCTGGAGGGCCTCATTGCGGATGCCGAGGAGGTCCTGACGCGCCTCGGGATCCACTGCAGGGTGGTGTCCCTCTGCACGGGCGACATCGGCTTCGCCGCCTCTAAGTGCTACGACCTCGAGGTGTGGCTGCCCGCGGAGGGAGAGTTCAAGGAGATATCCTCCTGCTCCAACTGCACGGACTTCCAGGCCAGGAGGATGAACATCAGGTTCAAGGCGGCAGGGGGCGGGAAGCCGAGGTTCGTACACACGTTGAACGGCTCTGGCATCGCGATAGGGCGAACGATGGCGGCGATACTTGAGAACTTCCAGCTCGACGACGGGCGCGTCGTTGTCCCTCCGGCACTGCAGCCCTACATGGGTGGCATGACCCTCATCGAATAGCCCGGCCTCTCCCCAGCTTTAGCCCGGCCTCTCAGGCCGGGATGGATGTGATGTGACGCGCTTTAGCCCGGCCTCTCCAGGCCGGGGCCGGGAAAGAACCGGGCTGAGAGCCCGGTCTAAAGGTTGATCTCGATGAACTCCTCGAGCTTTCCCTTGGACTCGAGTATTTTTACGCCCATCTCGGGCATCGTTGTAGGCGTCGCGGGAAGGTCGATACGCCTCACCATCTCGACTGCCTCGGTGTCACATCCCGTCGCGCAGAGCGCGCACCCAATACACCTGTCGGTGTCTACCCGCGCGACCTCATCCACCAATTCGATTGCATCCATCGGGCAGCGGTCCTCACAGACCGCGCATCCGTTGCAGAGCTCCTCGTCCACGGATGCGAGGAAGCCGGAGGTGGCAAGGAAGTTCGGGATCTTGAGCTCTATGATGGAGCGCAGGAAGCCGCAGCAGCAGGAACAGCAGTTGCATATGAACTGGAGCTTGTCCTGCGAGTTGTTGACGTTGTGTACGAGCCCGAGCTCGTCGAACTCCTTGAGCTTCTGCTTCATCTCCTCCTTCGAGATGTAGCGCGCGAATCCGCGGTCGACCAGGTACCTGCAGGTGTCGTCGAAGAGCATGCATGCTTCCAGCGGCGCGTCGCAGTTCGCGAACGCCGTCCTGCAGGCGCAGTGCGCGAGCCCGAGGACCTCCGCCTCGTCGATGAGCTGGTAGACCTTCTCGTAGGTCAGGACCTGCGGCTCGTTCTCGACCTCCTCCTGGATCGGGATGACCCGCGCGATGGGGATATCCTCCGGGCTCACTCTCGCGACCAGTGGGAGATAGTCGTCCCACAGCCCTGCCAGCCGTTCGAGCGTCTCGTCCTTCTTTCCCTTCATGAAGGGGAACTCGAATATTCCGGGCATCACGGGCAGAAGGGCATATCCCCATTCGCCTTCCTTCTCGCGCGCGTAGACGAGACCCTTGTCGGCCAGGCTCTCCAGGCGCGCCTTCGCCTCTTCGGGTGAGACACCGGCCCGCTCGGCTATTTCTTCGGCGCTCTTTGGACGAAACGGCATCGCCGCCGCGACCTTCGCTTCTTCAGCAGTAAACAGAATTGTAAGAATCTCCAGTATCTCCGGCGCCTCCGGCGCCCCGGTGGGGTGTTTGTCCAGATGCCTTCTCAGTTCCTCGTAGATGTCCACAAACTCCTCCTTCTCGCTCGGTCAGTGGCTTGAGCCAGCGGGCCGACGTGCAGACCCTCTTGTTATAGAATACCAGATGGAGGGATGGCAGAGTGGACGATTGCGGCGGTCTTGAAAACCGTTGAGCCTCACGGCTCCGGGGGTTCGAATCCCTCTCCCTCCGCCAGCGGGCCCCGCAGGGGCCCGATGGCGGAGTGTGTGGGCTGATGAACGCGCGGCGGGGTCACCGCGCGCCGCGAACCCGCTTGCCAGCCTGTTAGAAGGATGCGCCTGCAGTGGTAATGAGCCCTGCAGGGTGACCATGAATCTCGAAATACGGTGCGTCCAGCGGCGCGTGGGGTGGTTCGAATCCCTCTCCCTCCGCCATTAACAAATGCCTTGCCCATGAGCTTTCCTGCAGATTCACATGTTCATTGATCCAACTTCAGAAGGCCAATTGCGACGGTTTTGCAAACGAGTTGCAGACCAAAGCAGAATTCTCTTTATACATTCACGTGCCAAGTGATATCCTATTTTTTAACGGTTAACTGTACAGGGCGAGGGGGAAATCCAAGTATCTATTGGCCCGGGGACGAGTCTCTCCGGTCAGGGGTCATCGGCTACAACACCTCTCGCGCAACAGCGGTTCAGGGGAGCGATAAACGATGAGCCACATATTCCTAAGCCACGTGGAGGAAGACCTTGAAGCGGTGCAGGAGATCGCCCGGGGGCTGGAGGCGTCGGGTCATACCACCTGGTACCGGGAACGAGACGTTCTCCCGGGCACAAGCTACCTCCTACAAATAACCAGAGCCATAGAAGACTCAGACGCGATAGTACTGATAGCTTCTGAGAACGCCTTCCCCTCAAGCCAGGTGACAAAAGAGGTAGTGGGAGCCTTCGAGAGGGACATACCTTTTTTCCCTGTGCTTATAGGTATTCTCCTTCGCAGCTTAAAGAGCGCCAGCCCGAGTGGCGCCACGCTCTTGGGGGCACTGCAATGATAACGGTAGGTCCAGAGGGCTTTGGATCCACCGTCGCTTTTGTCGCAGAGGGTTTGAGGGCGATGGGTATTAAGCCAGGTGCAGGAAAGGCCGCTATACCGGCACCAGTCCTTTCTACCCCCAGTACTGACACCCCTAAACATATGGCAGACAGAATCCTGGCTGCCAGGAGCATGGAGGGGGAGCGCAAGCAGGTAACCGTGCTCTTCTGTGACGTGGTGGGTTTCACCTCCCTGTCAGAAAAGCTCGACCCCGAAGAGGTAGGAGACCTCATCGCTCCTGCGGTAGACCTCATGGCCGAGGAAATACACCGCTACGAGGGGACCATAGCCCAGTTCCTTGGTGACGGCCTGATGGCCCTGTTCGGAGCCCCCATAGCACACGAGGACTCTCCCCGAAGAGCGATCTATGCCGCTCTGGCCATACAGGGGCGCCTCTCCTCCTACTCTGATGAGCTCTCCTCAAGGGAGATAGCCTTTGAGATGAGGATAGGCATCAATACCGGACTGGTAATAGTGGGCAGCATCGGTGACGACCTCACCATGGAGTACACCGCCCTCGGGGACACCGTGAACCTGGCCTCCCGCATGGAGAGCACAGCCCAGCCGGGCGCCGTCCATATCGCAGAGAATACCTACCGCCTCACCCAGGGCTACTTCGACTTCGAGGACCTGGGTACCTCGCAGGTAAAGGGGAAAGAGGAGCCGGTAAGGTCATACAGGGTCCTGAATCCTAGAGTGGCCCGCACAAGGGTTGAGGCCTCCCTTCCTACAGGATTGTCAACCTTCGTAGGAAGAACAAGAGAGCTCGAATACCTCTCCGAGTGCTTCAAGCTTTCTATGGAAGGGCAGGGTCAGGTGGTAGGTATCCTGGGAGAGCCCGGAGTGGGAAAGTCCAGACTAATATACGAATTCAGGCAGTCCCTGCCAGAAGAGGAGTACTCCTACCTGGAGGGAGGCTGCCTGCACTACGGGGAGGCCATAGCCTACCTTCCAATACTGGATATCCTGAGAAATTACTTCGAGATAAGCGGAGGGGAACATGAAGCCGCCGCGAGGGAAAGGGTAGACCGGAAGATAGCCACCTTTGGGGGTCATATGGACAGCCTCCTCCCCCCTGTCTACGAGGTACTCTCCTTTTCAGTCGATGACGAAGAATACACAAAGCTCGAGCCCCAGGCAAGAAGACAGAAGGTCTTCGAGGCCATTAGGCAACTATTAATCACCGAGAGCCGGGAAAAACCACTCGTCCTGGCAATAGAGGACCTGCAATGGATAGACAAGACCTCAGAGGAGTTCCTAACCTATCTCATCGACGGTATCGCCGGCAACAGGCTCTTGCTCATCCTGCTCCACCGTCCCGAATACACCTCTCCCTGGACCAGCAAGACATACTACAGCCAGATCAGGGTAGACCAGCTTCCCAGGCAGAACAGCACCGAGCTGGTGGCCTCCATACTCTCGCAAGGTAAGGTTAACGAGGAGATCACAGACCTCATAGTGGGAAAGGCCGCGGGGAACCCCCTGTTCATCGAGGAGCTCACCCACGGACTCCCCTCTGTGCCAACATCAGTGAGACACCTGCCCCAATTAGTTTAGAGTCTAAGAGGGCGGTTAGGAGGATTACTGATGGAGGTTCTGCAAGACATGACACAGAGAGAAGAGATGGCCGGTTCCCGGGCGGAGGGAGCCCGTAGGGCGGAAGGAGCCCGGGAACCGTCGCCCGTCCGCCCGGACCCCGAGGTACCCGAGAAGCCGGTGCGGCGTAAGTTCACCGCCGAGTACAAGCTAAAGATCCTGGCCGAGGCCGATGCCTGCGAGACGCCCAGCGAGATATGCGCCCTGCTCAGGCGTGAGGGCCTCTATTCCTCCCACCTGTCCAGGTGGCGCTCACGGCAGCGAGCGGGGGCGCTGGGCGCGCTCAAGCCCAGGAAGCGCGGGCCCGAACCCGACCCGGTCGTTCCCTTCAGGAAAAGAATCAATGATCTCGAGCGCGAGAACGAGCGCCTGAGGAAGAAGCTCACCCAGGCTGAGACGATAATCGACGTCCAAAAAAAAGTCTCTGGACTGCTGGGGACTCAAGCAGAGAAGGGCAACGGGGAGAGCTGATGGTCGCTGTGGCCGATCTATCATGCGAGGTGGGAGTGGCGCCCGCCTGCCGGGCGCTCACCCTCCCCAGGGCGGCCTACTACAGGTCAATGGTAACGCCATCGTACCCAATGGAGCCTGCGGCCAGGCCGACCCCCGCGCGTGCCCTCAGCCCCGAGGAGAAGGCGATCGTGCTGGAAGCCCTCAACTCCGAGCGCTTCTGCGACATGGCGCCGGCTGCGGTGTACGCCACGTTGCTCGACGAGGGCGGCTACCTGTGTTCGACCAGGACCATGTACCGCATCCTGGCGGACGCCGGCCAGGTGCGCGAGAGGCGCGACCAGCTCCGTCACCCGTCCTACGCCAAGCCGGAACTGCTGGCCACCCGTCCCAACCAGGTCTGGTCCTGGGACATAACCAAGCTCAAGGGGCCGGTCAAGTGGACCTACTACTACCTCTACGTGATCCTGGATATCTTCAGCCGCTATGTCGTTGGCTGGATGGTGGCCATGAGGGAATCAGCGGAACTGGCCAAGAGGCTCATCGATGAGACGTGCGACAAGCAAGGGATCGAGCCGGGGATGCTCAACCTGCACGCCGACAGGGGCTCCTCCATGAAGAGCAAGCCGGTGGCGCTCCTTCTCACCGACCTCGGGGTCACCAAGACGCACAGCCGGCCGTACACCTCGAACGATAACCCCTACTCAGAGGCCCAGTTCAAGACGCTCAAGTACCGGCCGGAGTTCCCGGCCCGCTTCGGCTCGATCGAGGACGCGCGTTTCTTCTGCCAGGTGTTCTTCACATGGTACAACACAGCCCACCGGCACTCGGGCATCGGCTACATGACACCAGAGTCCGTCCACTACGGCCACGCGAAGCAGATCACGGAGTCCAGGCAATTCACACTGCTTGACGCTTTCGCCGCTTACCCGGAGCGCTTTGTGAACAAGGTGCCGCAACCGCCGGTCGTTCCGCTGGCGGTCTGGATCAACAAGCCGGAGAAGGTGCGCGGAGAGGAGGTGATTCTTCCCTAAACTTTTCAGGCAGGTGTCTCAAACTCGTTGACACGCTCCGCACTACGCGGCAAGCAACAACACGGATAAGACCCTTCAATATTTGAGACTATCAGGGGACAAGGCGGTGCGAAGCTACGCTAATTGGGAGGCTATCAGCTTCTACAAAGAGGCGATTCGTGTTCTGGACGCCCAGGCGGAGACAGAGATGAACAAAAGAGAGAAGCTGCAGGTCTGCTGCTCGATCATAGACACTTTGATGCTTGTGAATTACCCCGAAGGCAGCCTCGAGACCCTACAGGAGGCGGAAAGGCTGGCGTGGGAACTCAAGGACGACAGGAGCCTGATGGCTGTCTACCGCAGATTCTCCCTCTATCATTCCACCAAGGGGGACATGGCTCTCGGGATGGAGTACTCGAAGAAGTGCTTTGATGCTGCGGAGAGGATAGGGGATGTCGATGCGGTGGTTATGATAGCAACCAGTACATGTATGGCTCGATTTTTTGCCGGTGATGTCCTGGGTGCAGCAGCCATCAGTCGAAGAGCCCTCCAGCTCATCGAGGAACGACACGGGGAATACCGTTCCAGCATTGGCAGGTGGACAATTCATTCACAGCTCAGTGGGTGGTGCGGAAGCGCTTTGGCAGCGATGGGAGAGTTCGAGGAAGCGAGGGCCGTCCTAGATAAAGGGCTTGAGAGGTCCTTTGAGGCCAACGATACCTTTGGAGCTGGCTGGCTGGAGTTCTTCTTCTGCACTTTATCTTTTAGCGAAGGGAACGAGAATGCCTTGGTTAATCATGCCCGCAGGGCCATTCAGTGCTTCGAGGAAACGGGCGTTGAGATTACCCTGGGTTCGGCCTGGTCTTATCTTGGAATGGGATATTTCCTTCTCGGGGAGTATGAGGCGGCGAGGCACTGCGCGGAGAAGGGAATCGAGCTCCAGAGGGAGACCGGGGTTCAGCAAGTTAGTATTCCTTTATGTTTAACCAATTTGACCCTGGCCCTTATGGCTTTAGGAGATCATGAAAGTGCCATCAGGAGCGCTACAGAGGCACTGAAGCTGTCACAGAAGTCCAAGGCAAAACTCTGGGAAGGGTTGGCATGGACAGTGCTTGGAAGATCAGTGGGAGGAGCCGACCCAGCGCAGATTGATATAGCAGAGCAGCATCTCCGGCAGGGAATCTCGATGACGGAGGAAATGAAATTGAGACCTTGGTCCGCCCAAGGGTGCCTCTACCTTGGCGAGCTCTTCGAACTCACCGACCGCAGAGAAGAGGCCATTGAGAACTTGAAAATGGCAGAGACGATGAGCAGAGAGATGGGCATGGGCTACTGGCTTGACCGCTCCCGTGAGGCGCTCGCCCGACTGGATGTGCGCCGGCAGTAGACTGGATCATGAGCTGGAGCATACGTGCGATTACGCTTTGCAAACGCGATGCAAACAAAACAGGACGATACAGGACAACACCAGACGTACCAGATAGCACGAAGCCCTGTACAGGACAGCACAGGGTAACACCAGACGGACAGGACAGCACGAACTCCCTGGAACTTGAAAACCGTTGAGCCTTCGGGCTGGAAGTATCGAGGCCGGGGTCAACGCGCGCCGCGGGGGCTCCGGGGGTTCGAATCCCTCTCCCTCCGCCATTTGCCGTGAATTACTCTTGCTCTGAACCTCCGGAGCGTCTTTGAGGTCAGCCTTTGCCCCGTGAACTGTTGAAAACGTTTATCTTCGCTGGCGGCTCCATGTACAGAAGAGTAGCTGTCTGAATTCAGAAGCGATCTGCATAGACATCTACC